>Ga0247727_10000196_pt1 | contig 140658 bp, 63 predicted proteins | sample WisWelCaveWW1625_FD_202498 | JGI IMG/M metagenome (GOLD analysis project Ga0247727, IMG submission 202498) | Biofilm microbial communities from Wishing Well Cave, Virginia, United States - WW16-25 | ecosystem: Environmental > Aquatic > Deep subsurface > Groundwater > Cave microbial mat... | reverse complement strand
ATTTCTCGAAGCGAAACTCCCAATCGCTGCCGTTGCGACCGTTGCCCACAACTTTGACTTTCGGGTCTTCAAACTTCTTGCGAATCGCGTTCACGAAGCCGAGGTCTTTGATGACGAGATCATCGTGGCAATAGATCACGAAATCATACGGCTCGTACAGCTTCATCGCGTTGAACTGATGATAGCCGCCCCACTCCAAGCCGCTATTCTCGCAGCGAAACACGTCGCGCTGAATCTTCGCATAAAGCGGCAAAGGCGCGAGAAATTCCTGCTCGCGATGACTAATGATATATTTTTTGCCCTCGACTTTGTAGATGCTCTCATAGAAGTCATCATAAAAATGCCAGCCGAGGATGCAGAAGCAATGGGTCATGATGCTGGTTGCTGGTTGCTGGTTGTTGATCGTTGATCGTTGGTTGCTGATCGTTGGTATGGCTTCCAGGTTTACTCGTAAATTGGGAGCAACGACCAACAACCAACGACTAACAACCAGCAACCAATTCACCCTTTCAACACCGCAATTGGCCGCAGCTTCACGACCGGGCGCGCGAGCGAAAGGGCAGACATGGCTTTGATCACCGTGGAAATATCTTTGAAAGAGCTGGGCGCTTGTTCGGCGATGTTGTCGGAGCCGTAACGGTAGAGGCGAATGTTCTTCTCGCGCATTTCGGTTTCGACTTGCGACTCGGTGAAGTTGACCATCGCTTCAGGTTTGTCGAGCACGCGGCCCGCGCCGTGATTGACCGAGCAGAACGATTCCACCGCGCGTTCATCCGCGACGCCGATGTACGAGGCGTGCCCCATCGAGCCGGGAATCGGAATCGGTTGGCCGGTCTTCGCAAAGAGCGGGTGCGACTTGATGCGCGAAGGCGGCAACGCGCGGCTCGCGCCGTGGCGATGAATCCACAGCTTCTCGTTGTTCCACTCTTCGAGTTTGATACTGACGTGTGAGCAATCATACAGCAGCGGAATGCGCAGCGTTTCATCGCGCAGGACTTTGCGCACGGCCTCGCGCATTTTCTCCGTGAGCCCGATGCGATTCGCGAAGCCAAAGTTCGACGCCGCTGAAACCGCGCGCGCATACTTGATCGCTTCTTCAGAATCCGCAGGCATGGACCAAATCGGCTGCTCGGGATTGGGTTGAAATTTTTCTTCCAACGCTTCCAAATACGCTTTCATGGTTTTGCTGCCTACGCTGCGCGAGCCGGTGTGCAACATGAACATGGCCTGGCCTTTGTGCAACCCGAGCAATCGCGCGACTTCTTCATCAACTACTTCAACGATTTCTTGCAGCTCGAAAAAGTGATTGCCATCGCCCAAAGTGGCGAAGCAGCCTCTCCCCTTCTTCTTTGCTTTGTCGGGCACGCTTGCGAGAATACTTTCGGCATCGTTCGTGTCTGTCGGCGCGGCGCCGCGATCTTCGATGCAATCCATCTCTTCGTCGCTCAAACCGAATTGCTTTTGACTCCATGCGCCGCCGCGCACGAGAATTTCAGCGACGTCGTCTTTGGAGAGCACGTCGTTTTCATGTTCGAGCACGGGAATGGCGCGCATCATCTCGCCGAAGATTTCGTCGAGCACGGGCGGCGTGAATTCAGTCGCGTCGATTTCCGTGCGAATCATGCGCATGCCGCAGCAAATGCCCGTGTCCACCGCGCGCGGAACGATCGCGTTCTTCGCGGCGACCACAGTGCCGGTGGGACTCATGTTGCGGCTCTTGCGATGGATGTCCGGCAACGCGACGACGTGATGCGTCAAGCCCGGCGCGTTGGCGAGGGCTTCGAGTTGCGCGATGGTTTCTTGATCCGGCATCAACTCCGGCGTGAGGAAAAATTTTATTGGTAGTCGCGCGTTTGGCGATTTTATTTCGAGGGGAGAGTTCATGGTTAAGTCAATCCAATTTCTTTATTGATGTGGCTGTCATTCTGAAAGAATCTTTTTAGGTGCTGGAGATGCTGCCGAGCGCTTAAAAAGATTCCTCCTGAATGACAATAATAGGGTTGCGAAGTACAAACTGCTTTATGCTCGAAGTAATAAATTGCTTTGTCGTGTTCAATCCAAGCAGCCTAATATATCATCCACTACAGCGTTCACACCGGCCCAGCGATCGATGCCCAATTCATAACAGCGCGCGTTGTTCATGAAGCTGCGCAGCGTCTCGATGCGATTCGCGGCTTGGCCGGGTTTGGGCCAGTGCATTTCCAGCGCGGAGGCATACCACGCGTAATCATCCAACTCGCGCGTCAAACGATTCATCGCGATCATTTTTTCCAGAGCCACGTCCGAAGCAACCGGGCGCACGTAACGCTGCGGTGAAAATTGCGGCAAGAAGAATACGGCGGGCTTGACCTGCTGCGCGTTCTCGCCGGTCTTCAGATGAAAGAGCCATTTATCTTTCAAGCCTTCAGGGAACAACATGCGGCTCAAGCCCGGCGGATTTTCGCCGAGCATTTTGAGGCTGCCTTCATCGAGGCGAATCGGCTCGTAGCACGGATAAACAAAATCGCCGTCGGTGAAGACAATGTTCTCGGAGATCAATTCGATGTTCGGTTTTTGCACGAGCGCGACGCACGTGGTGGTTTTGCCCACGCCGCCAAGCCCGCCGATGAGCACGCCGCCTTTGGGTGTGGCGAGCGCCGAAGCGTGCATATACGTCCAACCGCGAAACGTTTCCAAATACCACATGAGCGGATAATAGACGGCATAGCTCATCAAGCTGAAATATTTTTTGAATTCATACTCGGGCAGATTTTCGATCTTCTCTTTGCGTGGATGAAAACGATACGAGACGTCGAAGATCCATTGCTCGCCTTCACGGCGAAAAGAAAGCTGCATGCCTTTCACGCGCAACGTGTCGAGCCAAATCAACTCATGATTGTTCCCCAGCATGCGTTTGCCGATGACGTTCAACGCGCCATCCGCCGGAAAGGGATTGTGCTCCGGATCCCATTCGCCCTCGGACCACATGCAGCGCACGGCGAGATTCGGCGAGGCAAACGGCGCAACCGCCAAAGTGTTGAGGTGTTCTGCGGCATAAGCAATGAGCGGAAATTGATTGGATTCCAAATTCAAGGTGACGCCGTGCATGCGCACGCCCAGCTTTTCCATGATCATTCCTCGATTGACAACAGTGAGATTTGATGACAAATGAATCTAGTTTTTCGTTTCTATGCGCGTGGGCTCGGCCTTCTCGGATTTGCTATACTCAAATGCGTCGAAGACTCTGCCTTCGATGTCAATCGCGCGCAAGGTGAGTTTCAGCCCGTCGATCCGAACTTGCGCGAGATGAAACGTGTCGGATTGCGCCGCAGCTTGTTGCAATGCCGGGCGATGGCAAATCGAATCGACGAGAGCAACAGCATGCGCGCTCTCGCCGCCGCCGCCGCTCACGATATAATACACGCCGCGCTTCTCCGGAAAAAAATCGCGCCGCAACTCGCTGCGTTGATACGAATGATTGTGCCCGGCGAAAACGAAGTCGACTTCAAACTCTTCGAAGATCGGCGACCAAAGTTCGCGCACCGCCATTTCGCTCATGCGGCGGCACTTGCCTTTTTTGAGATAAGGCGTGGCATACGGCGGATGATGAAAGAACACGAACTTCCAAAGCAGGTTGCGATGCGTCGCAAGCTGATGCCGCAAGAACGCGAGCTGCATGTTATCTTCCGGCGTGCGGCTATCGAGCGCGATAAACAGCGCCGGGCCGTGCGTGAACGCGTACCAGCGCTCGGGATGCCAAAGATCGGCGAGCGAATCCGGCGCGGGCAGGACGCGATTGTTATAGTATGCCGCGCCCTCTTGAATATGCACGTCATGATTGCCGAGCGCGGGCCAACACACTTGTTGGTCGAGGATCTTTTGATACGGCGTGAAGTAATGCGGATCCTGCGCCTCTTCCGCGCCTTTGTCATAAACAATGTCGCCCAGATAAAGCCCGAAATCCACCGCGCCTTCATCCACGAGTTTTTGAATCTGATCGCGCACCGCAAACTGCATGGCTGCGCCCGAGCCGCCGTCGCCGATCATCCAAAAGCCGAACGGCTTCGCGTTGCTTGCGCCCGGCTTGGGATAGGCGCGAAAATGGCTTTCATAAGCAACCTGCCCCGCGACCACGACGCGATAATTATAACGCTGCCCGGCCTCGAGCTTGCGGAGCGCGAGCGCGTGAAAAGTCGCGGCGGTATCACTTTTCACCTTCTGCGCGAAGCTTTGATTCGCGCTGAAATGAATTTCGCTGAAAGCCGGCTGTGAAGTTTTCCAGCTTATCACCACGGAATCGTGCGCGCATTGTTGCAGACTCGGCGCGCGCGCCAACTCGGGCGCTTTCTCTTGCGCAATGAGATTGGCGCGCAGCATGGGCATCATCATCCCCAGCAAGCCGAGTATCAATCTCAAACGCAGTCCCTCAGTTACGTGTGGTAGCGCAGGCCTCCTTGCCTGCAGACAAGAGGTCTGCGCTACTTTTTCCACAGAACTCGTTGCCATACGGCTTACTTTTCCTCCTGTTCAAACAAATATCCCGCGCCGCGCACGGTTTTAATGTAGCGCGGGTTTTCGGGATCCGGCTCGATGTGCTTGCGCAGGCGCAGAATGTGATTGTCCACCGTGCGCGTGTTGAAATAAACTTCATAGCCCCAAATTTCTTGCAGCAACTTTTCGCGCGAAAGCAGCTCCCCGGGATGTTGCACGAAATATTCGAGCAAACGATATTCGCGATTGGTCAGCTCTTGCAATTGCCCGGCCTTGAAAACTTCGTGGCGTTTGAAATCGATGACTACGTTGTCCAAAGTATACTGATCGGTTTTGTTCGCCGCTTCGGCGGCATTGGGAGACGCTTCGCGGCGCAAATGCGCGCGCACCCGCGCCAGCAATTCCCGCAAGCTGAACGGCTTGGTGACGTAATCGTCCGCGCCCAATTCCAAGCCGAGCACTTTGTCATTCTCTTCGGTTTTGGAAGTGAGTATGATCACCGGCGTTTTGCTCCCTTCCTCGCGCAGACGTTTGCAAATCTCGAGGCCGCTCATGCCGGGCAGCATCAAATCGAGAATGAGCAAGTCCGGCTTGCGCGCGCGCGCGAACTCCAAGCCGTCCGGGCCGGTGCGCATCAAATGTGTTTCATAGCCTTCATCTTGCAACGCGCCTTCCAGGCCGAGGCCGATCGAGGCGTCGTCTTCGACAATCAGGATTTTTTTCATAGTGTTGCTCAGTGCGGAAAAGTTTCGAACTTGTGTGCCTATCGTCAGCATTCTAAAAATGAGGGGAGCGGCCCGCTGCTATGTCATTCTGGAGGAACCTTCCCTCGCACTCGGCACACCTCTCAAAACAAGCTGTCTATCGAGCGCTAGGGAAGGTTCTTACAGAATGACATTCGCGTGGTGGCTTTGAGATACTTCTTGACCGTGCTTCGACATTTCTTTCGGTATCGGCAAATAAAACGTAAGTGTCGAGCCTTGGCCCAACTCGCTTTGCGCGGTGATCTCGCCGCCGTGCGCGGCGATGATGTGTTGGCTCAACGTCAAGCCCAAGCCCATGCCGCCTTGCTGCTCGGTGTTGAGGCGTTGATCCACGCGATAGAACTCGTGAAAGATTTTTTTCAGCGCGTGTTTGGGAATGCCGAGGCCGCGATCCACAACTGCGACTGCGACGCGCTCGCCCTCGCGCCAAGCGCGCACGTGTATTTCCTTTTGCGTCGCGCTATACTTCACCGCATTGCCGAGCAGGTTGAGCATCACCTGCATAAACGCATCCGCATCGAGTCGCAGCTCGGGCAAATCTTCGGCAATCGCACTTGTCAATTTGAAACCCTGGGCTTCGGCATGCGCGCGAAAAGAGTCCAGAGCCATGCGCAGCAACAGAGCCGGATCTTCGAACTCGAAATGATATTGCTTGAAGCCGCGTTCGATCTTCGCGAAGTTGAGCACGTTTTCGATCAAGCGTCCCAAACGTTCGCATTCGCGGCGAATGATGCCGAGATATTGCTCGCCGCGCGAGGGTTTGGCCTCGACCGCGTTCTTCGCGCGCTCGCCCGCTTGCAGCTCCAACAACTCCGCCATCATTTTGATGGAAGCGAGCGGCGTGCGCAGCTCGTGCGACACGTTGGAGACGAACGTCGATTTCATCTGCGAAAGCTGCGCCGCGCGCCGGGCGCGGCGAATGAAGATATACGCGCCCGACAAGATGCTGAGCAATAACATCGAAATGAGCCAAAGGCCGAGCGCGCCGCGGAAATCCCATCTCTGCAACGGCGCCTGCTCATTGCGCAGATAAACCGCCACTTGCCAAAAATCGAAAGGCTCTTTCAAGTTCTGCGCGTCCATCGGCGCGTGCGCGACTTTTTCCGTGCCGATGACGTAATCGCCCTTCTCATTCAAAATCGCCAGCGCGATCTTCTCGCTGACTTTGAGGTCTTTCAAGATCGCCGGAAACAAACGCCACCGCAAGCGCGGCAAGTCGATTTGCAAACCGAGCAGGCCGGTGACGTATTTGCCTTGGGGATCGGGCAGCGGACAATAAGCCAGAAGATACGGCTCGTTCTCGGCCTCATCGGATAAGTAGCGAAACTTTGCCCCGTAATGTTTGCGTTCGATGACGAGCTTGTTCAGTTTCCTGTCAAGAAGCTGAAGGTAATAACGCTGGCTGATGCGCTTCTTATTCTTATCCGCTAGCACGCGAAATTGCGTTTCATAATGCGCGCGATTCGGCAAGTTGCCCGAAGCGAGCAGCCGTTGCACGAGGCTTTGCGTTTGTTCGAGGAAGTAGGAATATTGCAACGCATTCACCGCGTCGCTGCGTTCGAGCAAATCCTGATTCAAGCGCAGCAACGCTTCGACCGCCCCTTGATCTTCGTTCATGTTATCCAGAGCCGAGGCGATTTGATATTGCGCCAGAAACCGCAGTTGCAGCCCGTTCAAATCGCGCTCTTCGGGATATGCGTCGAGCTGACGCTGAAAAGTTGCGCGCGCCTCGGCCCACTCTCCTTGCTTCATCAAAGCTCGGCCGATGTGGCCTTCCGCCACGGCGCGCAAGCTGGGATCGGCAACCGCGCGCAAAGCTTCGCGATAAATTTTGATCGCGCCTGTGAAATCATTTTGCGCATACTCGCGATCTTCGCCGCGCGCCGCAAGCTGCTCGAAAATTTCGTGCTCGCGCACGTAAGAATCTTTTTCCCACGCGACGGAGAAGTTTTCCTCCCGAGGCAGGCGCAAATCCGAAGGATAGAGCACTTTGCCCGGCGCAATGATGACGTAGCACGAACCGATCAACGGCTCCGGTTGAAGCAGGCTATCCAACGCGGCAAGAATGAGCCGCTGTTCGTGCTGCTTAAACAGCTCGCGCACCGCGCCCACCCATTTCTTCTCGGCATTGGCCAGCTCGTCATTGATCTCGCGCGCCGCGAGCAGATTGATTTGGTGATAGCTCTCTTGCAAACGCTCGCGCGCGATCAGCTTTTCATTCTCGAGCGCGCGCCAACTGAGGTAACCGAGCAGTCCGCTGGGAATGAGAATGAGCGCCAAGAACACGAGGGCCGCGCGCAACTCGCTGCGTTGCGAGGGCGTGAGGCGCAACGGAAAAATTTTTCGCAGCGGTCGCATGCTCATCATCAACCTAATATTCCCCCCTTGAGGGGGGTGTTCTTATGAGTGGCGGCTACTCTCACATCTTTCATCCTTCCTCGCGAGCTTTCGCAATATGAGAGATATACTGATAGCGGGTTAGTTTGTAACACCCCGGATAATGTCATTCAGTCGGAATCTTTTTAAGCACCGGGCACAACTTCCAGACGAGCTGTTTCTCCAGCGAGTAAAAGGTTTCCTTCTGAATGACAACCTCGGGAGGGATTACAAACCAACCCGTTTTCAGTATACAAACGCATGATGGGCGCCTGCCGGGCTGTGAACGCGACCCTGAGCATCAAGTGCAAAGTGAACTCCTTTCGCTGCGATTAGGTCCGCTGCGCAATTCTGTCAACCGCCTGCGCGCTCGTATGCAATCGTAACCAAAAGCAAAAGAAGCACTCGCTTGCGGAAGCAACAGCCCCGCCCTTCGTGAGCGCCTAAAAATTACTTCCCAAGTTCGTCGTAGCCCTGCCCCCTTGTGGGGCATTGATGGAACATTTAAGCTCGCGCAAAAGATCAGGCCCAAGTACTTCTCTGCGTGCTCCCTCTCATGTGCCGCACAAGCCGGGCATGAAAACCCAAATTCAAAGCCTCATAAACCAGACGAGCCGGAATCAAAAAGAAAATGTCTCACGCAGAGACGCAAAGAACGCGCAAAGCTTTTCTTTGCGGCGCCTTTGCGTCTCTGCGTCTTTGCGTGAAAGTTTTTGCTTTTAAAGCGCCGATTACACTTTTAAGCAAGCTCTCCTTTGTGTTCAGCCCCCTAGATCTGGCTAAAGACTAGGCCCTTCAAGAGAGGCGTTCGTAGAAGACGCGAGCGGCAGCGCTGGCAACCTCGCTCCCAAAGTTGCGAGCGTCACTTCTTCCTTCAAACTGCGAGACAATAGCGCGGCAGATTCCGCGAGCGCGAGCATGCGTTCGAGTTTGTCTTCGCGGTCCGGATGATGATGGTTGACGTATTTGCGCGCTTGTTTATTGAGCAGCAGGCTGATGAAAAACCACAGCAAAGTTGCGGGCGAAATTTGACGCGCCGCTTTCGCCGCATATCCCGTCAGAAACGCGGCCGCAATCTCTTCGCGTTGCGCTTGCGTGAGGCGGCCTTGGGCTTCGAAGTAATAGAGCGCCGAAAGAAAGTTCGCCATGTCATAAGCGGGATGGCCCATGCGCATGCTGTCCAAATCGAGCATCGCCAATTCGCCTTCGTGCAAAAGAATATGATTCAAACGAAACGTGCCGTGCAGCAAAACTTCCGGCGTTTCATCTTTCCAAGCGAGCGCTTTCAACGCGCGTAATAGAACACGAAGCCGTTCACGGAACGAGGGAAAAGCTTCTGCAATCTCACGCATCGCGTCGCGCGTTTCTTTCAATTCACTCGCGCGGGAAACGCGCTTGCGCACGCGTTTCGGCGCGCCGTGAAAGACCGCGAGCATTTCGCCGACGGCGCGGAAGGTTTGCGCCAGATCAACTTCGGATAAAACCTGCTCTAAATTTCTGCCGGGAAGATTTTCGAGAAAGACAATGGCGCGATCATGATCCCAACCTAACGGCCGCGCAAAACGCGCCGGGGTTTTGATTTTGCGCAGCGCGCGCAATCGCGCCGGAGTGATTCTTCCAAGCTGCGCCCACGCGGCTTGCAATGTGACCAAGCTCAGAAAAAGCTTCTTCGCCTTCTTGCCGTCGGTGAGTTGTTTGGCAATAACCAAAACTTCTTTCTGCGCGCCGTTTTTGCGTTGCAGGCGGACGTGGCAGCGCATGGTGAAACGTTTGTCCGGCACGTAACGCAGCGCTTCGTAGCGCGTGTTTTTAATTTTCCATTTTTTAAGGCGCGCGCGTTTCGGCAGCGCGCGACGGGCTTGTTGCCATTTCATTTTAAGCCAACGCTGCAATTCCGGCTCGGCAAATAAACGCAGCTTGCGATCATTCGGAAACGCCAGCAATATCAAATTCGCTTCGGGAACGACGGCGGCAGCGCGTCCGGCGCTAGGTTGATGCTTGGCTCTTTTCAAAGCAGACTTATATTCCTCAGCCAAACGTTCCGCAGCCACGAGATAACCGGCATAAAGATGCTCACGTTCGCGGCCTTCATGCGAGCGCAAACGCAACTGATAAAGTATCGTCGCGCGCTTTTCATCCCACCAAACTTGCAAGACGCTGATCGTGAGAAGCTCTTCGGGCGTTTCATTCTCGCGCCAAAGATAGGCCGGCAAGTATTGCTTCAGCCACGCAGGATTGAGCGCCGGCAAAGCGCTGGCGCCGGTTTTATGATCTGCAAACATACGACGCCTAATTTCCGGATGATTGGAGTAATGGATTGTTGGAGTGGTGGAGGCTGGGAAATCCCTCATTCCAACACTCCGATTCACGCTCCGGCCGCGCGATAAACTTCCATCCAATCTTCAAACTCGCGTTCGTGCGTCATACTGTGCGCCGTAGCTGCGGCGTTCGTGGCCAGGCGCTCGCGCAAAGCCGGGTCCTGCGCAACAACTCGCAAGGCTTGCGCGATTTCTTCCGAAGACCCGGGATTCACCAACAGGCCGTTTTCATGGTCGCGAATGATTTCAGGAATGGCGCCCGCGCGCGCGCCGATGATCACTTTGCCCAATGCCATGCCTTCGAGCATCGCGAGCGGGCAGCCTTCGGAAAATAAAGATGGAAACACGAGCACGTCGATGAGCTGCAGGTAATCCGCCATGCGCTCGTGGGGAATTTTTCCGGTCACGATCGTCCGCTCCGTCAAACCTAATTCAGCGAGCGCCTGCTCATGCGGCGCGCGATCTTCCGGCTTGAAATAATCGCCCGCGAGCAGAAGCGTGAAATCGAATTCGTTTTGCAAACACGCGAGCGCTTTGAAGAGATAAATCAAACCCTTCTTGTAGCGAAAAAGCCCGGCCGCGCCAATGACGAGACCGTGCAGGTCGAGAGCGGGTTTTGCTTGCGGCTGCAGCCTCTCCAAATCAACCGAGTTGAGAATCGTTTTCACTTTGTGCGCAATCGGAGTGATGGCGCGATCGGCGAGATCGCTCAAACTGGTGGCCACAGAAGTGACATAGTTCGCATTCTCCAAGGCCATCCGCACAAAGCCCAAACGCAGCGGATCGAACACATACTTGCCGACGTCATTGCCGCGAATCGAGGCGATGACACGCGCACCATGCAACCGACCGACCAAACCCGCAATGAAACCCGCCGGATAAAGAAAGAACGCGTGCAGCACGTCGTAGCCAAAACGCAGTTGGAAACGCTCCAGCGCATGAAACATCTCACGATTGTAGCGCGTCAAGATTTCCGCTTCGGAGGCGCCGGGCGTGATCGCCGGATGATATACTTTGACGCGATGCACGAGCGTTTCGCCTTCTTGGGCGCTGGTATAACATTCCTCGAACGGCAAAGGCTCGGGATGCTTTTGCAAAGCGACAACATGCACTTGCAAGCCTCGGCTCGCGAGCAAGTTCGCGACGCGATACGCCGAATGCCCCACGCCGCCGACTTCCGGCGGGTATTGCCCGGTGACGAGGCAGGTCTTTATGCTCATAGGTTCCTTGCATCGGGTTATTGGAGTTTTGGAACAATGGAGTTTTGGAGTGTTGGATTGATGGATTGTTGGATTAATGGATTGTTGGAGTGATGGAAAAACCATGACTCCAAAACTTCAATACTCCAATGCTTCACCACTCCAATGCTTCACTAATCCAAGGCTTCACCACTCCAATACTCCATCACTCCACTGCTCCAACAATCCAACATTTATCCGTTCTGCTACTTCTTCGCCAACCTTTGCGCGATCTCGACCACTTGCCGCGCATTGTTCTCCCATGTGCGCTCGCGGCAAACCCATGCTTTCGCTTTGTCTCCCATCGCGCGCGTGAGCTGCGCGTCATTCGCAAGCGTTGCGAGCGCGGCCGAGAGTTGAACGATGTTGCCCGGCTCGTAGAGCAAACCGGTCTCGCCCTCGGTGATCAAGTCCTGCACTTGTCCGATCGCGCCGGCAACGACGGGCTTGCCCAGGACCATGTACTCGAAAATCTTGATGGGCGAGTAATAAAAATTCTCGTGCGGCTTGAACGGCGCAACCGTGATGTCCATCGCCGCGACGTATTCCGGCACTTGTTCATAGGGTATGTTGCCGGTGAAAGTCACGAATTGCGCGAGCTCATATTTGGCCGCGTAATGCTCCAACGCCTCGCGCGCCGGGCCATCACCCACGATGAGCAAATGCGCGTGCGGCGCGTGCTTCTGCAATTCGCGAAAAGCCTCGAGCAGCGAATCCGTGCCGTGCCAAGGCTTGAGGCTGCCGACAAAGCCGATCACACATTTATCTTCGAGCTGATGCTGCGCGCGCACGCTCCGGCCTGCGGTGGGCGCGATGAAACGTTGCGGGTCCACGGCATTCGGCATGATCCGGACGCGCTCCGCCGGCACGCCGCAAGAGAGCACGTAATCCTGCAACGCTTGCGAAACCACGAGCGTTTGATCGCTGCCGGAAAAAATGTGGCGCTCCATCTCGCGCGCCAATTCTTTCATCTCCAGCCCGCGCATTCTCTCCTGCTCATAAGCCAGCGGCGCGTTGACTTCCAAAAGATGCGGCACGCCCAACTCGCGCGCGAGCTGAATGCCCGCGTAGTTGAACAGCGCATAGCGCTCGTAGATGAAATCAATGCGGCACGTTTGCGCCCAAGCGCGCGCGTTTTCGAAGAGCGTCAAATTATAAAGCTGATTGCGCAGCTCGTGGCGAATGCGTGTCTTCACGCCCCAAAACTTGTCGAGCGCCTCCAGCTCTTTGAAGAGGCTCAGTTGGTCCTCGCGCGGACCGACCGGCAAAAAATTGAGGTTGCCGCGTTGTTGCGCCGGCGCGGCGAACGGCGCGGCAGCAACGCGACGCTCTCCGAAAGTTTGACCTTCATCCTCAGTCGCAGAAGAGAGCACACAAACCGCTTGTCCGACCTGTTGTAAGGCCGTCACCATTTCGCGCACGTGAATCGACGCGCCTTTGAAACCGAAAATCGGAACGCCGAAATCAGCGCTGATATAGGCGAGGTTCATGAGTTGGTCGCGTGTTGCTGAGCGCTCGTTGCCACTAGCCTTGGGTAGAGCGGATCGCTCACAGCCCTAGCCAGACTTTTTATCATTTGAAATCCTCGTCCGAAAAAATCAGAAGCGAGGATCGAGGCTTCAATCGACTGCCACCCAATGCGGACAAGCCGGAACCAAAAGAAAAAGCCTTACGCGAAGACGCAAAGAACCCGCAAAGCTTTTCTTTGCGGCTCTGCGTCTTTGCGTGAAAGTTTTTGCTTTTTTTGTGCTGATTTGACTCTTTAGATACTAACTCTTTTCAAAGGAGAGCCCACTCTATGCCCGCGCGAGATAGCCGAGCTCTTCCATTTTGTTGATGATCTTTTGCGCGCTTTCCGCCGGAGTTTCTTGCTCGGTTTCGCAAACCACCTCGGGATTCTCGGGCGCCTCGTAAGGATCGCTCACGCCGGTGAATTCTTTGATCTCGCCGGCGAGGGCTTTTTTGTAGAGGCCTTTGACGTCGCGTTGAATGCACGTCTCCAACGAGACTTTCACGTACACTTCGATGAAGTCTTTGATCAAGGCGCGATTTTCATCGCGCACGAATTTATACGGCGAGATCGCGGCGGCAATCGCCACCACGCCGTTGCGCGTGAGCAGATCGCACACGAAGCCGATGCGGCGAATGTTGAGGTCGCGATCTTCACGCGAAAAGCCCAAGCCTTTGCTGAGATTCGTGCGCACGACGTCGCCGTCGAGCGTTTCGACTTTGCTGCCGCGCGCTTTCAACATGGGAACCAGATGCTCGGTGATCGTTGACTTGCCCGCGCCCGAAAGGCCGGTAAACCAAATGGTGCAACCGCGAGAGGAGGAATTCATTCGTTTTCGTCCTATACGTTTGAGATGACAATGAAATGACAATTGGTTGTTGCGCCAGTCATGGCCGGTCATTGATAGTCATTGGGTCATTAGTGACGATGCAATGACCCTATGACCACGAATGACCAATGACGATCAATTGCTCTCCCGCAACCCCTTGATCAAAACTTCCGCGATTTCCGCGCGCGTAAATTCTGCGGGCAGAGGTTCGCCGCGTGAGAGCATACCGCGTACTTGCGTGCCGGAGAGAATGACGTGGTGCGTGCTATCGTGCGGGCAGGTTTTGCTGGTGACAATCGCGCCGCACTTGCTGCAATAAAACGAGTTCTCGAATTTCAAAGGCGTGATGCCGAGCTCCTCGATCGTAAAACTCGAAATCAGCTTTTGCGCGTCGTAGGTGCCGTAGTAATTGCCCACGCCGGCGTGATCGCGGCCGACGATGAAGTGCGTGCAGCCGTAATTCTTGCGGCACATCGCGTGAAAAATCGCTTCGCGCGGACCGGCATAGCGCATGGCCGCCGGGAACACGCTCAACAACACGCGTTGCGCCGGATAGTAATCGCGAATGAGCGCTTCGTAGCTCGCGATGCGCACGTCCGCCGGAATATCGTCTTTCTTCGTTTCACCAACGAGCGGATGCAGCAGCAGTCCGTCAACGATCTCGAGCGCGCACTTCTGAATGTATTCATGCGCGCGATGCACGGGATTGCGCGTTTGAAAACCGACCACGGAATTCCAGCCGCGTTCTTGAAAAATGCGGCGCGTCTCCGCCGGGTCGCGGCGATAATCGGCGAAGGAAATGTTCGAAGGGCGATTCATTACCCACACTTCGCCGGCGAGATAAACTTCGCCTTGATTCAACACGCGCGCGACGCCGGGGTGCGCGGCTTCGGTGGTGCGATATACTTCCTGCGCTTCACGGTTTTTGTCATAGGTGAATTTCTCGGTGATCTTCATCAGACCGAGAATCGCGCCGGGCTGGCCGTCAATCGTTTCGACCAACGCGACTTCTTCACTTTCGTGCAGCTCATCGGCGGTCGTTTGCGAAACCGGCAAGGTAATCGGCAGCGACCAGACCAAACCGTTCGCGAGCCGCAAGTTCAGCGCGACGCTTTCATAATCCGCTTTGGACATGAAACCGGTGAGCGGGCTCATCGCGCCGTTGGCGATCATCTCCAAATCGGAAACGCCGACTTCAGTGAGCAGGATTTTTTTCAAATCACTCGCGCGGCGCAACGCAGCTTCCCGTTCTTCGCCTTGCAGAAAGCGGTTGATCAATTTGCCGCCGTGAGGAATGCTAAGAGACATGTTGGAGGCTCTCCTCTAATTTGGTTTTAGGTTGAGTGGAAATATTGATGCGATGCGTATAGATTTTGTTTGTCAAAAACTGCCGCAACGTGTCGGTGAACGGAAGCGTGAGGAAGCGATAAACCTGCTGCATCACTGCGACCGGATGTAGGCAGAAATCTTCGTAGCTGAATTCGTGATAATAGCGCTGGCATTCGCCATATTCGCGCGCGCGCGCCACGTGCTGCCGTTGCAATGCTTTCCAAAGCTCGCGGTCGGATGCGATGCCGAGGCCGCGCTTGTCGCTGACAGCAAGCGAGGCCGCGACGTCCTCTTCATTGCGAATGATGTGCAGCAAGCGCGCGTTGGGATAAAGTTCGACGAACAACGGCAAGGTCACACTCGTGCGCGGGTCTTTGAAGCCCCAGCGCGACTCGCCGTCATAACCCGCATCGCGATACTTGAGGTGGCCTTGCCTTGCGATGCGGCTGCGCACTTCTAAACGCTTGGCCAAAACTTCCTCAACCGGCATAATCGGAGTGCGCGCCCAATTCGCGCCGCCGCCCATAATCATGCGATCGTTGATATCGACGAAGAACTTGGACTCATGATGACGCATGTTCGCTTGCATGAACACGCCGAAGCGGTGCAAAATCTCGGCGAGAATCGAAGTGCCGGAATGGTGCATGCCGAGCACGATGACGGGGTCGTCTCGCAGTTGCGGAGGCGTTTGTTCTGTGAATTGATTATCCACGTATCAATCCCGTCTCTGAAAATTCCAAACCGAAATCTTTCAAGAGCAGCTTCATTTGCGGGTCGCGCATGATTTCGCGCTTCACTTCGGGTTCGAGCTTTTCTTGCCAGCGCAGATCATGAAAGTGCGTGCGCTTGTGTTCGGAATAAAACTGCTCTTCGGAAGGCACGTATTGATCGAGGAACGCCGCGGTGGCGCCGTTGCGGCCGGGGCCATGATGCTCGAAGTTCCAATACTCTTTTTGCGCCGGTTCATATGTGAGGCCGAGCCATCGGCAAATTTCGGTCAAAGTCGCGTCGGGCTGCTCGGCCGCTTCGTTGTAAGTGACGAGGCGATGCTCCAACTCATTCTCGCGCAGAAATTTTCTGATTTCGTGGTTCTTCTCCAGCCAATCGAGATAGTCGGGCTTGCGGTTGCGCATTTGCAGAGAGTAAGCGATCGCGCGCGGATCGCGGAGGAGATGAAGGTAGCGGCGCCCGAAGCCGGCTTCCGCCAAAAACTTTTTGCTCCACGAAATGGTTTTGGAATTATCCACGAGCAGAGTTTTGCCGGCGCGCTCGAACACGGCGCGATGAACGTGCTTCGACTTGAGCTGCGCGGCATCATGGAACACCGGGCACGCGCGCTGCTTTTCTTCACACAAGCGGCAGGGCATCGGCTCTTCATGAAACATTTTGTTCAATTCACCCACATAGAAAGCTTGCGAGTGGCTGCCGAGCAGCAGCGCCAGCCAAGTAGAGCCGCTGTAATTGGATGAGAGGATGAAAAGGACTGTCGGGGGCATTTCGTCAAGGGTTTCTAAGTTTTTTTGACCGTAACATGAAGGTCGCGCCCTCAACGCGTGTCATTCAGAAGGAATCTTTTTATGGATTGGACGCGCTTCCTAGCGCATAAAAGGACTCCTCCTGAATGACAATCCAGAGAGGGCGGCTTCAAACCATTGGATCGTGTTTTCTCGGCTACTCAATATATCCGAATTGCGCCAACAGCGGACGCAACAACTCTTCCAAGCGCAGCGCTTCTTTCGGCGATAGATTTTCACGCCAGCGGCCGATGCGCGCTTCGTGGTCTTCGCGAAACCATTTCACTTGCTTCTGCGCGTGATACGAGCTCGCGGTTTCGTTTTGAATGTTCCCGCAGAACGCGGCCACTTCGGCTGTAAAAGGCATTTCTAAAAATTCAAAAAGCGCGCGCGCTTTGCTTTCGGGATTTTGCACTAAGTCTTCATAACGCAGGGTGAAGTGCGGCGTGCTCGCCAAATCTTGCTGCGCAATTTCCATGATCGTCCGCCACGCATTCGCGCAGCGCGTAATGCCATAATCGACGCCCATCAACTCTTGCCAGTTCGGCGGCTTCAAATGCCGCCATTCGTTGCCGCCGATGCCGGGAAGCATGGAACAAGCCACGTCGCGGCCGTCGCGCACGATGTGAACGAGCTTGGCTTCCGGGAAAACTTCGCGAATGAACGGCACACGCAACACGCTGCGCGGACATTTTTCCACAAACAGCGCGGCCTCACCTTGCTCTTCCGCAAATTTTTTGCGTATGAGACGCTTGACCTCGGGCGTCGCATGTTGTTCCGTTAAACGATGCGAAGCGTTTTCGCCCAAGCCGGCTTTATCCCAAACCGCATGCGCTTCGTGTTTGTATTTCACGGCCGGATGCGAGGCGATCAACTCGCCCAAAATGCTCGTGCCCGAGCGCGCGCATCCCATGACCAAAGCAATGTTCATCATTATAAAATTGAAAAATTATTTCACGCGAGGCGCGCAGCATTATGCGTCCGGCTGATTCGGCGAACAGCCAAAACAATTCGGGGAATATTACTTGCCAAAGGGGGGTTTTGCGTGAATCGCAGCAAACTCTATGGCGGGTCATCAACGATTAGCAGGGCATGCAGCAAACGAGAGCCTAAACTACCACACCGGTGATAATGAATCATTTCGCCGGAAAAAAATGCTTGAACGAAGTTTGTTATTTACTAGATTGTGCCACATAAATAAGATTTTGTTGCCAGGGCGCCGCCGATGAAACAAGATAGCTCGTGAAGAAAGATTCTCGATCAACTGCTGCCGGAGTTCCAGGCCTTCTATTTTCAATGGAAGAAATATTTTGTGCTCGAATTGTATCGCAAAGGGATGAGCCGCGAGGCGATTGTGGCGCTTTATGAGTTCATTGACATCGTCATGGCTTTGCCACAAGTAACAGACGACGAGTTGCACGACGAAATCAAACAAACTACGGAGGAAAGCAAAATGTCCGTATTAACCACTGCCGAGCGCGTCGGCATGAAAAATGGCTTGAAAGAAGCGATCTCCGATATTCTTGAGATCAAATTTGGCGTGGTCGGGCTGGAGTTATCCGATCATATTAAGCAGATCATCGATATCGAAACGCTGCAGAAGATTCGCGCCGGGCTGAAACAAGCGCAATCCATGGCGGAGGCCGAAGCGTTGATCCGCGCGCATGCCAACGTTTAGCGCAAGCTCTCCCCAAAAGCAATCGCCACTTGTTGATGGCTCGACAAGTGGCGTTTACGATTTCATCCTCTGCACCATGCCCTCCGCGTTTAGCGCGTCACTTCCATTCAGGCCAACCGGCCTTATTTCGCCAAAATCATTTTTCGTATTAACACCACGCTCGGGGTTTTCAATCTGTAGAAATACAAACCTGCCGGAAGGCCGGCGGCGACGAACTCTTTCGCGTAAACGCCGGCTTCGTGCGGGCCGCTCACCAGAGTTTTAATCTCCTGCCCGATCGCATTGAAAATTTGCAACTGCGCTTCACCCGGCGTCAGCACGGTGTAGCGAATCGTCGTGGCAGGCGCGCGACCCAGCGCCAATGCCTGTGAAGCGGAGAAAGGATTGGGATAATTTTGCAGAAGCTCAAAACTTTGCGGGCGCTCGCGCGGCCCGGCGCTTACGTCCGTCGGCGCGCCGTTGATGACGTGCTTGTAAAGGAAGGCGCTCGACCATTGCACGAGATCATCCATGTGATCGGACAAATCATGCCCTGCGCCTTGCACCGGACGATATTCATATGGAATCCCGGCTTGCTGCGCTTGGTTTTTGATGAACGTCGCGCTGATAAAAGGGACGTTGCTATCATTGGCGCCATGAATGATGAGCACGGGCGGCTCGCCCAATTCCATTTGCGCGACATCGAACCAGCCTGCCATCTCGATACAAGCCGAAACTGCGGAAGAATGGCTGGGACTGCCGCTATTGCCCTCGGGTTCAGAGTAAGTGGCGTGCAACGAAGTAGTCGCGCCGGCGGATTTTCCGCCCACAGCGATACGCGTCGTGTCGATACGATAAGTTTTGGCGTTCGCGCGCAGCCAGCGCGCCGCGGCTTTGGCGTCTTCATAAGCTTGGCGAACCGCATCCGGAGTGATGCTGCCATAGATGCGATAATCTATCGAAGTTGTGACGTAGCCGCGCTGCGCAAAGCGCCGGCTGAGCGTCACAAAAAAACCGTCGCCTTTATCTTTGCTATTCTTGAAACCTCCGCCGTGAATCCAAATCACGGCCGGGCGCAGCCGCGCCGTGTCGCCGGCGGGCTGATATAAATCCAAAAATAAAATTTCATTCTGGCCGGTGCTGAGATTCACGGCTTCGCCATAACGCAGATCTTTGGTCACGTTGACGGAAGCAAAGACCTCATCAAGATAGCGCTCGCCGCCGGGTTGGGAACCGGCCGCGCGCGCCAAAGCAAGGCTGAGGCAAAAGAGGCTCGCTGTGACGAATGAGAGTTTCATATACTGTCGCCCGTGAATGAATCCGAGTTCATGGTTTGTTATTGAAAGAACGATGCGGATACTCAAGAAGTTTCTAGCGGATAAAAATAGCGCACGAAATCCGTATAGCGCCGCAGGTATTCGCGCACTTTGTCCTCTTCCTCAAAGTTATATTCCGCGCGCCGGTTCATGGACTCATAAACCGGAAAAGCGTGCCCGGCCGGAACGGGCGACAGTTCACGCAAGATTTCGGGGCGCGCCACGAAATCTTCATAACGAATGAGATGAAGGCGCTCGCGCAAACGGTAAAACGCCGCGCAAAACCAATCCAAAATTCGCGCCTGCGCCAACAAGGCGTCTTCGATCTTCGCGATCTTTCTCAACTCGCGCGAGAAGCGTTCGCCCGCCGGCAACTTGCCCTTGCTGATGGGCATATCGAGCGAGCGCCAAGAAAGCAAGCACGCCACCGGCTCACGCACAACGACCGCGACGATCACATCACGCAAGTTGACGAGGCTCTCCAAGCAGGAAACGAATTGCGCGTTGTTCTTGAGGCAGAGCGTGAAGGCCTCGTTCTCCACGGACACGACGGCTTCGTGCAGCTCGTACGTTTTCTCGGTATGATAACTGTTGCCGGTCGCGATACGCTTAAAATAATTCGAAGCCACGCGCAATGCGCCTTTGTCGAAGTTGATGGGAATCGGCTCGCCCGCAAGAATTTGCCGCCGCGTCGCGCGCATGAAATCTTGCAGCCGCTGCGCGTAGTCCCCCGGTGAAGTCGAAGCCTTGTGCAACCGCTTCAATTGTTCCGGCTCACCGAGCGCAACACAGTTCGGAAGGTCGTGCAATGTGGCTGTGATTAAAGTCGTGCCGCTGCGAGGAATCCCGGCAATGAGAATGTTCTTCTGTTTGATCATACCTGCTCTCGCGCGAAAGCGTCGCTACTGCATCAATCCAACGCCCAAGCTCAAACGTATCCTAATTTGCGCAACAACTCGTTGCCGATTTGCAAGGGCGCGGCCAATAATTCCTGCGGCAGCGTTTTCCATTTGCCGATACGGCTCGTGTTTGCAGTTTGTTTGAGCCATGCTCGGGTTTCATCTAAAAACGGCGCGCCGAGAAAGTCAAAAATCTTTTTGAACTCAGCTTGCGGCGCGGCGCAAAGGTCTTCGTATTTCACTTCGAGATAACGGCCCTCATACTTTCTGCCGAGCAAACCGTATTCGACGGAAGTGGCCCAGTGCAACATCTCCAGCTCGTTGCGCAGCTTCTTAACGGTCTTTTCTAAATTGATCGGCCGCCCCATAAACGTTTCGACCTCAGCGCTGCCGAACACCATCACGCGATTGACCGGATCATCGAGATGTTCGAGACGCGCGTTCAAGCGCGAGAGCATCACGTCGCGGCCGTCGCGAATCACATGCACGGCTTTGGCGTTTGGAAAAGTGTCCATGACCACCGGCATCGTGAAGATCGTCGGATCGATCTTCCAGCCGAAACGGCCGTTGTGCTGAATTTCTGCTGCGACAAATTCTTCCACAGCTTGCCGCATCAAGCCTTGCCAACGCATGCGTGCGCTTTCCTCCGCGTCGAGATAGTCGTAAGCATGCAGAATAATCTCGCGAATCTTTTCATTCGCGCGGATGGAAAAAAACTCGGAGTCTTTGTGCGCTTTGGTGACGTTGCCCATGCTAATGCCGTTGCGAATGAACGCCTCGCACACCAGCCGTCCGCCGGAATGTCCGCGGCAAAAGATGGGATATGGACCGAGCATGTATTGATCTCCGATGTTAATTGGCAGAGGGCGTAGACCATGGGGCTTGGCGCTTAAAGCAGAGGGCCTAAGGCAGAGACCTTGAAAATAATCTACGCCCTTCGCCTCAGCTCTTCGCCCTTCGCCCTTCGCTCTTCGCCTCCGCTCTCCGCTATCGCCATTGCCAGCACGACAACCTCACCTCCTGCCCTTCAACTGCCAGCGCCGCAGCATATCCTTTTGCGGGATGAAGCACAGTGAGCGACCAGCGCGCAGCTTCGGCGACATCGCCGCGCGTGCCTAACAAGCGCGCTTCCTCGCCGGGAACAAAAGCCACGTCGAATTGCTCGAGCGGCAATGAAAGCCCTTCCCCGCGCGCTTTGATATAAGCTTCCTTGCGCGTCCAACAATTGAAGAAAGCGAGGAGTTTTTCTTTTTCATTCAACAAGCGAAACGCGGCATATTCACGCGGCGAAAAATTCCGTTCGGCAATTTGCTCGACGTCTCGCACCGGTCGAAGGCATTCGACATCGACGCCGACTTCGCGGTTTTGCGTCACGGCAATCAAGGCGAGCGCTTCGGAATGTGAGAGATTGAAACGCACCTCGCTCGCAGGCTCTGCCAAAGCGGGTTTGCCAAAAGCGCCAACCGAGAAACGCAATTGCGCCGGCGCCATGCCGGTATAGTTCGCGAGAATGCAACGCAGCGCGCCGTGACTGGCGAGGAAGCGTTTGCGCAAATGCTCGAAATGAAACCGCGCCGCGCGCTCACGCTCATCATCTGAAAGCAGCGCAGTCAACTCGCGCAAGCGCTCTTCGGGTTGATCAAGAGCGACGCTCCAAACGTGCGCGTCGTCGCACGCTAGAGGCGGCGCGGAAACGCCTGTTGGCCAGTTGATACGCATGGCATTTTGGCTCTGTCGTAGCGCAGGCTTTCAGCCTGCAATACAAGCAGGCAGGATGCCTGCGCTACAAGATCTGCGCAGCCGGTTCTTCCTGCAAGCGCCGCAGTAATTGCTGCGCGACTTCACGCACGATGAGCGACGGCGCGCTGCGCAGAAAAAAGTGATCACCTTCCAGCATGCGCTGCGTGAATGGCGCGGTGGTGTGTTCTCTCCACGCCGCAAGATCTTCGGGGCTGACGATTTTATCGCGCGAGCCTCCGAACGCCGTGATGGGGCAATCGAGCGGAGCGGGCTTCGAAAAAACGTAATCTTCGAACAAGGCGAAGTCCGCGCGCAACATCGGCAACATGGCGAGCAGCAAGTCCGGGGCTTGCAAAATCGCTTGCGGAATGCCGCCGTAGCGCTTTTGCATCTGCGCGATGAACTCGTCGTTCGGCAATTGATGAATCGGTGGAAACGGCTCGGGAATATGCGGTGCCCGGCGCGCGGAAACGAAAAGCTGCGCCGGCTCTTTCCCGTGATGTTGACGCAAATAATGCGCAAGCTCGAAGCTGATCAACCCACCCAAGCTGTGGCCAAAAAATGCGAACGGTAGATCCAAGCGCGGCTGCATGGCATTGGCGAGCGCGGCTACCACTTCTGCAAGACGAGTGAGCGGCGCTTCACGATAACGATTTTCACGCCCCGGCAATTGCGCGGCGCACAGTTCAATTTCCGAAGGCAGATCGTTCGGCCATGTGCGATACACGACTGCGCCGCTGCCGGCATACGGAAAACAGAAGAGCCGCAGCCGCGCATGCGGCACGGGCCGATTCACCACAAGCCAAGGGCTTGCTAGGTTTGTCGCATGAGAGGGCATATCGGGATGCTATTACATTCAACGGCGAGGTTTTGCGGGAGGCGAAAAAGTAGGCCATTGTGGTTATCGTCGCTCACCCCGAACGCGCCTAAACCGGAAACAAAACTTCTCGCCCGCTGAAATGAAATCCCACAGAAAAAATTCGCTCATTTCTGTGGGACTTCATTTTCTGTGGGCTGAAATTTTTTTGCTCTATTTCAGCAACAAAAGCCTTTGCGCGCGCTGCTCCGCGCCGACCTGCAAAACGGAGAAATAAATTCCGCTAGGCAGATCGCGGGCATCGAAAAGAACTTCTTGCGTTCCCGCAGATTGCGGCTCATCAAGCAAGAGCGCGACTTCCTGGCCGAGAGCATTCAACACTCGCAACTTCACGTGCGCCGCCTCAGACAGGTTGAAACGAATCATGGTTTGTGGATTAAACGGATTGGGATAGCTTTGCAGCAACCTCGTCGCTTCCGGCATGGCGGAAGCGATCGTGATCGCTTGCTCAGACTTTGCGGGCGCGCTCGTCGTGCCATACACTTCAAGCTCGTTGATGCGCTCGCTCGACTTATTGTTCTTGGTCATGTACACGCGCACGTAACGCGCGCTCACTGCCGCGAACGTGAAATCATCAGTGCCCCCATTGCCGGAGTTGTCCGTGTAAACCGTGCTCCAATTCGTGTTGTCATTCGAAATTTGGGCTTGATAATTTTTGGCGTAGTAACTGCCGTTCCATTTAATGACGACACGGCTGATCGTTTGCGCCGATTGCAAATCCACGCGCAGCCACGTGATCGTGGAGCTGCTGATGCTGCCGCTGCGCCAATAGGTGCTCGTGCTGCCATCAACGGCTTTGCTCGGCGTATTGCTGCCGCTCGTGCTCGAAGCCGTCGCCGGCATGTTCAAAGCGAGATTCACCGGCGCGTTGCTCACTGTGATGTAGCTGACTTTGGTTTCGACGCTGGAGCCGCAGGCATTCGTTGCGGTCAGGGTCACGGTGTAAGTTCCCGGCGCCGGGTATTGACGCGAAGGATTTTTTGCGGTCGAGGCGCCGCCGTCGCCAAAATCCCACGCCCACGAAGTTGGGGTGGCCGTCGATTGATCCGTGAAGTTGACGGTCAACGGCGCGTTGCCGGAAAGCGGCGAAGCGCTAAAATTCGCCGTCGGCGCTCCGGTCACGGTGATGTAATTGGTCTTTGTTTCGGCATCATTGCACGACGCGGAATTAGCTGTCAAGGTTACGGTATAAGTGCCGGGAGTGTTGAATACGTGCGTGGGGTTTTGTGTCGTTGCGGTGCCGCCGTCACCGAAATTCCACGACCACGAAGTCACCGGGCCGGTGGATTGATTGGTGAAAGACACGCTCAACGGCGCGCAGCCGCTCGTCGTATTTGCGAAAAAGGCCGCAGCCGCGTCGCACGGCGTCGTCGCGCTCGCTTCGTTCGAATAATCGGAATTGGCAATGCTATTGTAAGCGCGCACGCGATAGGTATAAGCCGTGGCCGGCGTCACGTTCGCATCGCTGTAATTCTGCGTCTGCGCCGGCACGGTCATGATTTCGGCAAATGGTGCTGCGCCGGTTTTGCGTTCAATGCGAAAGCCGTCTTCGTTGCCGGAGTTGTCATTCCAACTCAAATTGACTTGTGAAGCGCTCAACGCCGTCGCGCTGAGTCCCGTCGGCGTTGGCGGCGCGCCGGCGAGATCGTCATTTTGAATCGTGCCCATGCCTTGCAGATCATTGATGCGCGCGTTGGCGGGTTTCTGCAAATTTAAAAAGAAAGTTTCATCGTTTTCGTTGTCGGTGTCGCCATTGATCACAACAGCAAGCGTCTGCGTTGTGGTTCCTGCGGGAATGCTGAACGTACCCGACTTCATCACGTAATCGCTGCCCGCGCTCGCAGTGCCATTTGCTGTGGCATAATCAAAAGTGACGGCCTGTCCGTTTGCCGTCGGCGCAGAGAGATTGAGCGTGAAGACCGCGTTGAGAGTTCCGGAATTGCCTTCCGCGACGGCAACATCGGAAACCGTCACCGCCGGAACGCCGCCGACGGCGGTTTGAATCACGTAACGATAGTTGAAATCCACAGCCCATTCGATGAATTGCTGACGCTCGGGATCGGTCCACGAATGATCCTCGCCCACGAAGGTGTGAAATTCATAAGGAATGCCGGTTGCGATCGCGCGCGCTTCCAATTGCAATGCTTCATTATAAGGCACGTTTTCATCTTGATCGCCATGCACGATCAACAAAGGCGCTTCGCCAATGTCCATAATCGTATCAAACTCCAAAGCACCGGAACCGTCAATGCACGCGGAGACTTCGGAAGAGTAACCGGGATTGCCGCTGTTGCCGGCATCTTCTTCATACGCCGTGGAGAGCGCGGCAAAACCGCCGGAGGAGGTGCCGCCCACGCTGATGCGATTGACATCGATGCGATAGGTGGCGGCGTTCGCGCGCAACCAACGAATGGCGGCTTTGGTGTCTTCATAGGCTTGCCGCACTGCGTTACCGGTGCCATCGTTCGGATCATCGTACAGACGATAATTGTTCGCAATGGCAACGTAGCCGCGCCATGCAAACTCTTCGCAGCGTTGCACGATTTTCCAATCGTTTTTATCGCCTTGCACGAAGCCGCCGGGGTGAATCCATACAATCGCAGGACGATACAACTCGGTATCGCCGGCCGGCTCATACAAATCGAGCTTGAGAGTTTCTGATTGCCCGGTTGCGAGATTTACCGCTTGGCCGTAGACCAAATCGTTGGTGCGCGTATAATTGCTGAAAACTTCATCGAGATAGCGCACGCCGGCCGTAGCGGAAGCCGAAGGAGATCGTTTGGTTTGCGCCGCTCCGCTAGAAGCGGTAAGCAATACGAGCATTGCAAATGCGAACAACTTTGACATGGCGAAGCCCTCACGTTAAAGTATGGCTGGAATTTCACGCTGATGAATTGCTCCACTTCTTTACAGTAATACTATATGCGACCATACCAGCATGTTTCCTCCGATGGCTAAATCTCGTTTGGTCAAATTTTGCAATTGCCGCTAAAATCTGCAAGAGTCCGCCGGTTTGTAAGCCTATTCCGCCAGTGCGCTAGCAATGCACGCGCGCAAGCGTTGCGCGAGGACATTAACGTGCGGCTCCAGCAAAATCGTTTTGTGATCGCCCGGCACCACAATGACTTCGAGGCCGCCTTGCGCCAGCTTCTCCCATTTCAATTGATGCTCGGGCGTTTCTTCCGCGCTGCCATTGCGGAAGAGTGTGACACGCCCGGGATAGGGCTGCGGCACATAACGCTTGCGCGCCGTGTCGTGCTTGCGGCCCACTTGCCGAAAGACCGGACCATAGATTTCCAGCAAGCCCTCGCGCCATTTTTCGCCGATCTCCTCCCCTTCCTCCGTGCTGTGCACGCGCACCACTTTGCCTTCGAGAAAAGCACGTTCTTCCAATTCGACGTTGGGCATGGCCACCGTGTCGATGATCGCCAATAATGCCACGCGCTCGCCCATGGCATGAAGCTGCTGCGCCATTTCATAGGCCACCAATCCGCCGAAGCACCGGCCGCTGAGAAAATAGGGGCCGTGCGGCTGCACCGTGCGCAGCTCGCGAATATAATACGCGGCCATCGGCTCGATGCGGCTGAACGGCTTTTCCTTGCCGTCCAAACCGCGCGCTTGAATGCCGTAGAACGGTTGATCGGCGCCGAGATGTTGCGCCAGCTCATGAAAGCCGAGCACGGTGCCCACGCCGGGATGCACGCAAAACAACGGCGGCCGCGTGCCGCTGGGTTGAATCAAAACCAGCGGCGACCATTTCACCGTGTCGTCGCCTTGATTGAGATAGGTCGCGAGCTGGCCGATCGTAGGCGCTTGCAAAAGCAAATTCATCGGCAGCTTTTTGCCGAGGCGTTTTTCGATTTGCGCAAACACGCCGACGCCGAGCAACGAAGTGCCGCCCAGCTCGAAGAAATTATCGTGAATGCCGAGCGCTTTGATGCCGAGCAATTCCTGCCAAATTTCGGCGAGCGTGGTTTCGGTGTTGTTTTGCGGCGCGACATAAGGCGTAACCAAGTTCGGCCGTTCGTGCAACAAGCTTGCGACGCTCCTCTCTTTTACGCGTGTCGTGGCTTTGAGGCGGCTCGTTAAATCACCGGTAGAAATGACGAGCTGCGGCGCGTCTGAGGCGAGCGCCCGTTGCAAAGCTTCCACACCCTCCGTCGGTGTCATGGCGAACTCGGGCGCGCGCAAATGCCGCGCGCGCGCTTCAAACTTCCAAGCTTCGCTGCTCACGCTCAACCACGGTGTGCGCGCATTTTGATTCATGCGTTGCGCGAAAGCCTCGCTCAATAAACTTGCGGCAGAATGGGCCGCAGCGTCTTTTCCACCCAAAACTGCGGAGAGCGAAGACAGCAACAAACAAAAATCTGCCGGCTGATCTTGCAACACCTTTTCCAGCACAAACAGACTCGTCGCGCGTTGCGTGAGCAAGCCGAGCGCTTCGGCATTCATGTGCTGCAACGGCAGTAAGGCTTTCTCGCTAGGCAGGCCGGCTGCGTGCATGACGCCGTGAATCTCGCCGAAGCGCGCGCGGGCTTGCGCGAAAGCATTTTGCGCTTGCTCGAGCTTGGTCGCATCCGCTGCGAGCGGCAAAACTTCCGCGCCCAATCCTTCCAATGTTTGCGCTTGTCGAATGCGGCAGCTGCTCTCCTCGGTGTCGAGATGCGTATCCAGCCATTCGTGCCATTGCGCGCGCGGCGGCAACTCTGTGCGGTTGATCAACACCAGCTTGGCTTGCGCCGTGCGTGCGAGCATTTCTGCCAATGCAAAACCGATACGTCCGAAGCCGCCGAGAATGACGTAGACACCGCGTTCGCGCAGCCGCGCAGGTTTTGCTTCGGCATTGTTCAACGACAGCGGCTCAAAACTTTGCACCCAACGGTGTTGCCCGCGATACGCAATGATGCGATCCTCGTGCGGCGAAGTCAGCTCGCGTGTGAGCTGATCGAGTAACTTCGCGATGTCCTTCTTCTCTGCAATTCCCCTCTCCTCAGTTATTCCCCCTTTGAGGGGGGTGTTCTCCAAATCAATCGCGCGGCAAGAGGTGCCAGCGCATTCTTGCGGAATCACTTTGCAAAGCGCGAGCAGCGGCGCCATTTCCCAGCGCGCGGCCCCTTCGCCGATCACTTCGTGCAGTTGATTGGTGATGATTTCAAAGCGCTGCGGCGCGCCGTTGCGCCTTTTCTCCATGGCTTGCGCCAAGAAGAGCAGGCTATTGAAACTCGTGTTCTGCGTTTGCGCAAATTGCTCTGCGTTGGTGATCCCTTCCGTCGCAACGCGAACATTCCACAAGTACGCAATCGCTTGCGGCATGCGGTTGCTCGTTGCCAATTCCTGAATGAGCGCGTCGTAATCTTCCGCGTGCCCGCTGCGAATCGTATAAGCGTGCTCACCCAATTTATCGAATTGCTCACCGGCAATGACGTGAATAACCTCGTGGCCGCCCGGTTTCAATCTTTGCTCGAGCTGTGTTGCGAGGCCGCACGCGTCGTCGAACATCAACCAACGCTCGCCAATCGGCGCGTTGGTGTCCGTAGCGCAGGCGTCTTTGCCTGCAGTCTGGAAGACTGCGCTACGTTCGTTTTTCAGCGGCAGCGGCGTGCGCTTCCACGAAGGCGCGTAGAACCATTCGGCCAAATTCGCTTTCTTGCCGTGTGTTGCTGAGGCCCCGGCTTCTTTGTGCGGGCGCAGCAGCTTGACCTCACGTTGAAAAGGATACGTCGGCAATGCCAAACTGTGCGCCGGCGCAGGACCGAAGCCCGGCCAATTCAACTCTGCGCCGTGTACGTACAATTGCGCCACGCTGCACAACAACACTTCCCAATCATTCCGTTGTTCGAGCAAGGACGGTAGCCAATTTTCACCTTTGCCCGGCAAACCGGCGCGCACCGCATCGTTGAGCGAAGAGTGCGGCCCGATCTCGATAAAGAAATCCACGCCTTGCTTATAAAGTGTTTTGAGTGCCGGAGTCAAATCGGCTTGCGTTTGCAAATGGCCGATCCAATAATTGGGCAGCGTCATTTCGCCTTTCTTCGCAATCTTGCCGGTCAAGCTAGCGATCGCGGTGAGCTGAGGCGCGGCATATTGTACCGCGTGCGCGCGCTGCTCGAACTCTTGCAGCAGGCTTGCGCTTCGAGCTTGATCATTTTGTGCGCGCGCTGCTGCAAGGTGCGCACGCACGGCCACGAGCGCAAGCGCATCTTCCAAGCGCATCACGCCCGCAACCGCCGCCGCAACATACTCGCCGAGTTCCTGTCCCATAACCACCGCGGGCTGCACGCCCAATGCTTTCCACATTTCCGTGAGCGCAAACTCCAACGCGAAGAGCGCGGGCTGCTCGCTGAGGCGAATCATTTCTGCCGGAAATTTTTGTTCGGCGTTTTCGGAATAGAACATCTCGCACAATGAAGCTTGCAGCGATTCGCGCAACAACTCGTCGCAACGCTCGAAGGCTTTGCGAAAGACCGGCTGCGTCGCAAAGAGCTTCCGGCCCATGCCGAGGTATGCGCCCTGCGGCGCAAAGAGAAATCCGAGCTTCAGACGCTTGTAGCCTTCCAATTGCCCGTGTTGCAGCGCCTCGCTTTCTTTCCCGTTTATGAATGCGGACAAGGATGCACGCGCCTGCGCCGCCGATTCTACCCTCACCGCGAGCCGATGCGAGAACTGCGCGCGCCCGGCATTCGCCGTATAGCAAAGCTCCGCGAGGTCGACTTCAGAATGTTCAGCAAAATAATTTTCATAACGCGCCGCCAACTCTTTCAGCGCCTTCTCATTCTTCGCGGAGACAGTTAGCAGTGACCAGTGAGCAGTATTCAGTGGCCGGTGTTCAGTGTTCAGCAATATCGAAGGTTGAATACCGTTCACTGATAACTGCTCACTGCTGACGGAAGGCTGATTTTTGATAACCGGCAACTGATCACTGCTCACTGAAGACTGACCACTTTCATTCAATGACCAATGACCCAATGACTGATGTTCCGACGCAGCCTCCACCACGATGTGGGCATTCGTTCCGCTCAATCCGAACGCGCTCAAACCCGCGAGGCGGCGGCCGTTGTACGCGGGCCAGGTCATGCGCTCCGTGGGGATCTTCATCCGCCATTCTTCCAATTCAATTTGCGGATTGATCTTTTTGAAGTGCAGGTGCGGCGGAATTTCTCCGTGCTGCAAGGCGAGCACGAGCTTGATCAAACCCGCGACGCCGGAAGCCGCTTCAAGATGACCGATATTCGTTTTTACTGATCCAATGGCTAATGGCTGATTCAGCTCGCGGCCTTCGCCATAGACATTGCCGAGCGCGCGCGTTTCAATGGAATCGCCGAGCACGGTGCCGGTGCCGTGCGTTTCAACATAACTCACTTCCTGCGGCTGCACGCCTGCGCTTGCAAGCGCCGCGCGAATCACGGCCTCTTGCGCCGGGCCGTTCGGCGCCGTCATACCACTGCTGCGCCCGTCTTGATTCACAGCCGAGCCGCGAATGAGTGCGAGCACGTTGTCGCCGCCCGCGACCGCATCGGCAAGACGCTTGAGCACGAGCACGCCGCAGCCGTCGCTGCGCACGAAGCCGTCGGCCTCGGCATCGAAAGTTTTGCAGCGGCCGTCCAGCGCGAGCATGTGCGCTTTGCAAATGTTGATTTGCCAATCGGGCGAGAGCAACACGTTCACGCCTGCAACCAGCGCCATGTTGCTCTCGCCGTTGCGCAAGCTTTGACACGCAAGGTGCGTGGCGACCAATGAAGAAGAGCACGCCGTATCCAAAGCCATGCACGGGCCTTGCAATCCCAAAAAGTAAGACAAGCGCCCGGCCGCGTAACTATAACCGCCGCTCGTGCCGCTGAAAGATGAAATGCTCGCCGTTTCCGCGTGCTGCGCTTGCAAGAGCGTGTGCTCATAGCCGCTCATGCCGACGAACACGCCCGTGCGCGAGCCGGTGAATTTATCCGGCGGCAAACCCGCGTGCTCGAGCGCTTCCCACGCGGTTTCCAACAACAATAGTTGTTGCGGATCCATGAGCTGGGCCTCGCGCGGCGCAATGCCGAAGAATTGCGGATCGAAAGCCTCGGCATGCTCGATGAAACCGCCCCAGCGGCAATACATTTTTCCCGGCGCTTCGGGATCGGGATCGTAATATCGTTTCAGATCCCAACGCGAGGCCGGCACTTCGGTAATCGCATCGACGCCGTCGCGCAGCATGCGCCAATAGGCTGCGGGATCATTCGCGCCGCCGGGAAAGCGGCACGCCATGCCGATGATCGCAATCGGCTCGTCATGCGCAAGCACACGCTCGCTCGCTTGCACGACGAGCTTGCTCTCCGCAAACGTGAGCACTTCTTCGCGAAGATATTTAACCAACGCTTCGAGCGTGGGATGATCGAACAACAAAGTCGGCGGAAGCGTTTTGCCCATCGCCAGCCCGAGCGCATTGCGCAGCTCCACGGCCATGAGCGAATCGAGCCCCATTTCCGCCAACGGCTTTTGCGGATCAAGGCCCTGCGAAAGATCAAGCCCAAGAACCTTTGCAGCTTGTTCGGCAACGAAGCTCGACAAAATTTCTTCGCGCTCGCTCGGCACCGCTTCTTCCAAGCGTTGCAGTAATTCGCTTTTGCTCGCGCTCTGCTCTTGCGCTTCCGTTTGCGCGCCCAAATGTTCGAGCAATGGCCGCTGCGCCCGCACTTCCAGCACCGGCTTGAAAGTATTCCAATCAACGTTGGCAATAATTTTTTGGGTTGCATTGGAGGACAAGAGCACGTCCAACGCCGCGAGCGCTTGTTCGGGCGGCAAGGAACGCAAGCCCATGCGCGTTAAACCGGTTTGCGCTTCGTGCGAAGCCATACTCTCGCCCGCCCATTGCGCCCAATTCAAACTCAATGCTGGCATTCCCAGCGCGCGGCGATGGTGCGCGAAGCCGTCGAGAAAATGATTCGCGGCCGCGTAGTGCGCCAAACCTTGCGAGCCCCAGATCGCTGAGATCGAGGAAAAGCACGTGAAAAAATCGAGCTCGAGATTTTGCGAAAGCTCGTGCAAAATCCACGCGCCCGTAACTTTGGGGCGAAGCGTCTCGCGCAAAAGCTGCGGCGTCAGTATTTGAATGGGCGTGGCTTGCGAAACACCAGCCGCGTGAATGATGCCGCGCAAAGCCGGCAACGTGCTTTGTACTTCTGCCCACGTTGCTTTCATCTGCGCTTCATCTCCGGCGTCGGCTTTGGCAATATGAATTGTCACGCCTTGCGCTTCCAGCTCGCGAATCGTGGTGATCGCGTTGCCGAATTTTTCTTGTTGCGAAGGCTCATCCCATCTTGCGCGCGCGGGCAGCCCGGTGCGGCCGGTGAGCGTCAAATGCCGCGCGCCGCGAGCAACGAGCCAACGCGCAACACGCAAGCCCAAACTGCCGAGACCGCCGGTGATCAAATAACTCGCGTCGCTGTGAATCGTGATCGGCTTGGCCTCGATGCCGTTGCTATGAACCAAACGCGCAACATAACGTTGGTCATGACGCAGCGCGATTTGGTCTTCACCTTCGGAGTCGTGCAGCTCGATGTAGATTTGCGCTGCCTCCGTTTCGTTGGAATGAAGATCAAGATCCAACATGCCACCCCAGAGTTCCGGATGCTCCAACGCGAGCACGCGGCCGAAGCCCCACAACGGCGCTTGCACAGGAGCAATTCCCCCTTTGAGGGGGGTGTTATCTATTGGCGCAGATTTTTTCAACTCCGGAGATTCTTCAGTACCTAGCGACACCCCCCTGGCCCCCCTCAAGGGGGGAATCAAAAGCGAGGCGGGTTGCGCGCCGCGCGTGATCAACCACAAGCGCGGCTTGCTCGCCATATTGATTTTGCCCAATGCTTGCGTGAGCAAGAGCACGCTCGCGCAGCTCAACTCTTGTGCGGCTTCTAATTTCTCAACCGAGGTTTCCGGCGCAGCTTGCAAGCTCCACGCATGTGCGATGCCGCGCAGAGGCTCGTTGTTGCTCGTCACACTTTGCAGTACGCGTTCATAATCTGCCGCAACGTTCGGATTGATGAGGAAGCTTCCGTCTTCGTTGTGTCGATATTCTTCGCCCGCACAAACGAGAACGCCGTGCTCGCCGTGCTGTTTGAATTGTTCAACGAGCTGCGCGCCCATGACTTCTCGGCCGGAGAAGATCAACCAAGCAGCAGGTACGGTGCTCGTCGCTCCGTTTGCAGCTTGCATACGCCGGGGCTTGGCTTGCCATTCGATTTCATAGAACCAATCTTTGAGGCGTTCGGCGGCCGCTTGTTGTAACAGCGCCGGGTCGAGCGTTTGATAGCGCGTGCCCAAAGCTTCGAGCACGACTTCGCCTTTGGCATCGAGCAAGCGAATGTCCGCGGAGAGTTCTTCTTCGTTCGCTTCATGGCGGAATTGCACGTGGCTCCACGCTGCATTCGCCGGTTCCCCCAACACGCGATAGCTCGCAAGCCCAGCGAGCAATTTCGGGGAGGAGAGTTTGCCGTTCATGCCTGCGAACGTGCTCGCCGCAAAAGCGCAAGTTTCCAGCAATGCCGGCGGCACGCGATAATCGCCGTTGACGGCGTGCGAGTGTTCGGGCCATTGCAATTGGCCGAGCACTTCGCCCTCGCCCTTCCAAAGCTGTTTGAAACAACGAAAACTTTTGCCGAGCTCGAGGCCGTGCGCGCGCAGTTGCTCGAAATATTCTTCGCCTTTCCAATTCAGCTCGCAACGTTGGCGCACTTCTTCCGGCAAGAATGCAGCGGGCGCAGGCGCAGTTTGCATCGCAAGCAATCGGCCTTGCGCGTGTAGTTTCCATAAAAGCCCCTCACGAATTTCCCCCTCGAGGAAAGAATTTTCATTGTCACTTTGCGCGAGGCTAAAAATTTGAAACGTGGCCGCACCCGAGGCTTCCGGCGTCAACACGAGCTGCAACGTTCGCGCTTGCTCATGCGAAAGGAGCAAAGGCGCTTGCACGCGCATTTCCGCGACGGAGTAATCTTCGCGCGCGAAGGTTTCCTTCGCGGCCGCGAGCGCCATTTCCGTAAAAGCAGCGGCGGGAAGCAGCGTCGCGCCATGCCAACGCAAATCATCACCCTGTGGAAAAGCCGTGCCGTCGATTTGCGACTCGAACAAAATTTCGCGCGCGAGCGGCAAGTGCAAACGATCACCCAAGAGCGGATGCCCGGTTGAAGAGCGAAGGGTGTAGGGCGAAGGGTGAAGAGCGCGCCCATCGCCCTTCGCCCTTCGCCCTTCGCCTATCGCCCTTCGCCCTTCACCCTTCGCCCCTCGCCCCCCGCCCTCTGCCCTCCGCTCTTCAAACCAATAGCGCTCGCGCTGAAACGGATACGTCGGCAACGAAACCGTGCGGCGCGCACAATCGCGATCAAAGCCCCTCCAATCCACCTCGAAACCATGAACGTGCAGCGTCGCCAGGCTTTTGAGTATTTGCTGCCAATCGTTTTGGCCTTTGCGCAATGAAGGCAGCCATTGGCCGAAGCCTTCGGGCAAACATTTGGCGCCCATGCCCAGCAACGTAGGATGCGGCCCGATCTCGACAAAAACTTGATAGCCCTGCTCGTGCAACCTTTGTATCGAAGCAGAAAAGCGCACGGCCTCGCGGATGTGACGACGGTAGTATGTTCGCGGGTCGTGGATTGTCGATCGTGGATCGTCGTTGGTTGCCGGTTGCTCGTTGTTCGTTGTTGAAAGCTGATCGCTAAAAGCTGAAGGCTGACGGCTGATAGCTGACAGCCTAAGCGGCTGCGCCGTGAGGTTGGAGATTAAAGTAATCTCGGGATTCTGAAACGCGATCTCGCCCGTTACTTTTTCAAACTCCGCGAGCATCGGCTCCATCAACGGCGAATGGAACGCGTGCGAAACCGTCAAAGCTTTGGTCTTGGTGCCCTCGGCTTCAAAACGTTTTGCGATTTCAGTGACGGCATTTTTTTCGCCGGAGATGACGATATTGCGCGGATCGTTGATCGCCGCAATTGAGACCGACGCGGAATAGGGCGCGAGTACACGCGCGACTTTCTCTTCTTCAGCAAAGATTGCGGCCATCGCGCCGTTCCGAGGAAGTGCCTGCATCAATCTGCCGCGGGCAGCGATCAACCTCAAACCCTCTTCCAAGCTCATCATGCCGGCCACGCACGCCGCAGTATATTCGCCGACACTATGGCCGAGCACGGCGCTCGGCTCAATACCCCACGACTTCCACAATTCGGCGAGCGCATATTCGAGCGCGAAGAGGCCGGGTTGCGTGTAGGCAGTTTGGTCGAGGAGGTTCGATGCTGGATGCTGGATGCTGGTTGCTGGTTGCTGGTTGCTCGTTGCTCGTTGCTCATTGCTCACAGCAATTCCCCCCTTGAGGGGGGTTAGGGGGGTGTTCTGCGCCTCTCCCATGATTGTCATCCTGGAAGGAACTTCCCCGGCGCTTGCGTCACCCATTTGTGTTGAAATCTCTTCCGAATGCGAGGGAAGGTTCTTCCAGAATGACTTGCGAGAGGGTTTGTTGTCAGTAGCATCGTCATCACCATCGACACCCTCATCGAGGGGGGAATTACCATAGAGCACCTCCAGCAGCGGCACTTCAAGATGCGGCCGCAGCAACGCATCGCACTTATCCAACGCAGCGCGAAACGCGGGTTGCGTTTCATAAAGCCCCTTGCCCATGCGGGGATACTGCGCGCCCTGGCCGGTGAAGAGAAAGGCGATCTTCCCGCGCGTTGCAGTGTTCCTCGCAACTCCCGTGATGATTGCGGGAGAAGATTTGCTCTTTGCAAACTCGGCCAGCTTTTCGCGCGCATGCTCGGAAGATTCCGCCAACAAAGCCAGGCGTTGTTCGAAGTGCGAGCGTTTGGTATTCGCCGTGAAGCACACGTCCGCAAGCGCGTACTCTTGCAAAGTTGAAGACTGCGCATAACGATCCGCCATCTCGCGCAACGAAGCTTCGCTCCTCGCGGAAAGCGCGAGCACGTGCAAGGGACGTTCAGCGCAGGGCAGGTTCTTAATTGGCTCTTTCTCTTCGTTCTCTTTTTTGGCTCCTTGCCAATTGGCTCCTTCCAAAACGAGGTGCGCATTCGTGCCGCTGAATCCGAAAGAGCTCAAACCGGCAATGCGTTTGCCGTTGATCGTCGGCCAAGCCATGAGCTGCGTGGGAATAATCGCAGGAATATTGTCGATCGTAATGTGCGGACTGAGCTTTTTGAAATGAAGGTGCGGCGGAATCTCGGCGTGGTGCAGTGCGAGCGCGACTTTGATCAAACCTGAAATGCCGGCCGCCGCTTCCAAATGGCCGAAATTAGTTTTGACTGACCCAATGACCAATGGCTGATTTCGTTCGCGGCCTTCGCGATAAACATTGCCGAGCGCGCGCACTTCGATGGGGTCGCCGAGCGCAGTGCCCGTGCCGTGCGCTTCGACATAGCTCACTTCCGCCGGCGACACTTTCGCGCGCGCCAAAGCTTGTTGAATGACGGCTTCTTGCGCCGGGCCGTTCGGCGCAGTGAGGCCGTTGCTCTTGCCGTCTTGATTAACCGCGCTGCCGCGAATGAGCGCGATGATGTTGTCGCCGTGCGCGAGCGCATCGGAAAGGCGTTTGAGCACGACGAAACCGCAACCTTCGCCGCGCACGTAGCCGTCCGCGGCTTCATCAAAAGTTTTGCACCGGCCGTCGGCGGCGAGCATGCGCGCTTTGCAGAAATTGATCGTCGCGCCGGGCGAGAGAATCGCATTCACGCCGCCGGCCAAAGCCAGGTTTGATTCTCCCGCGCGCAGGCTTTGACAAGCGAGATGTACTGCCACCAAAGAAGAGGAACATGCCGTATCAATTGCGAGGTTCGGCCCTTGCAAGCCGAGCGTGTACGACAAACGTCCGGAGGCGACGCTGAACGCATTGCCGGTGCCCGCATACGCATCGATGTCGGTGGCATCCATGTGGAGCGCTTGCGTCTGCGAATAATCGCTCGTGCTGATGCCGAGGAACACGCCCGTGAGACTGCCGGTTAATTTGCCGGGAATAATGTTCGCGTGTTCGAGCGCTTCCCAACAAACTTCCAAGAGCAAACGTTGCTGCGGATCCATGCTCGCGGCTTCGCGCGGAGAAATGCCGAAGAAGCGCGGATCGAACTTGTCGATGTGATCGATAAATCCGCCGGAGCGCGTGTACATCTTGCCGGGCGCATCGGGATCGGGGTCATAATACTCGGAGAGCTTCCAGCGATCGGGGGGAACTTCGGAGACTGCGTCGCGGCCTGCTCGGAGAAGCTGCCAATAGGTTTGCGGAGTATTCGCGCTGCCTGGAAAACGGCAACCGATGCCGATGATCGCGATCGGCTCGGTCTTCGCGCGTTCCAGCGTTTCCAGCTTGGCGCGCAATTCTTTCAATGCCAACAGCGCGCGCTGTGAAGGAGAGAGTTGTTCGAGCCCTTCGGATTTTTCGGCCATGTTGTTTCGAGTGCGCTTCGATTACCAAAACATGCTTCGGCCCTGAAACCTCCGCCCGTCTTCCTTAACGCGCGAAAAATAAACCCGCACTTTGCGGAACATTTCCTTTAGTACCCGCCGTGTTGAAGCTTTGCAGAGCCGGAGTTTTCTTCTCTTCAAAATTACTCAGCTTCGCACTACTGAAGCTATATATGGTTGATTTATCACAAGGCGGGCGAGCTGCAACAAAAAAAGGTTAACCCAGAGAAAACTGAGCAAACAGAGAGAGTAACTCATGGAAAACTCCCTTTAGCTTTGTATACTGAAAACGGGTTGGTTTGTAATCCCTCCCGAGGTTGTCATTCAGAAGGAAACCTTTTACTCGCTGGAGAAACAGCTCGTCTGGAAGTTGTGCCCAGTGCTTAAAAAGATTCCTACAAATGACATTATCCGGGGTGTTGCAAACTAACCCGCTATCAGTATAATCTCTGTTTGCTCTGTTTTCTCCGTGTGAAAGGTTTTTGCTTTTTTTTGCACTGCTTTGACGCTAGCTACTCAAGCGCTCCCAAGACAATCCTATTTTCAATCCCTGCACCACACCCTTGACACGACTTCAGGTTGGGAAGAATGAGTTCATCCTTAAAAGATGCGAATGCTGACGCGCTGAAACGCGCTATATTCGCCGTGAAAGACATGAGCGCCAAGCTCGAAGCGCTGGAGCAGGCGCAGAAAGAGCCGATTGCCATTATCGGCGCGGGCTGCCGCTTGCCCGGCGGCGTGCGCAATCTCGAAGAATATTGGCGGCTCTTGCGCGAAGGCGTGGACGCCGTTACGGAAATTCCGCGTGCGCGCTGGAATATCGAGGAATACTACGATCCCGATCCCGACGCGCCCGGCAAAATGTACACGCGCCACGGCTCGTTCGTCGAAGACCTCGACAAGTTCGATGCGCAGTTTTTCAACATCGCGCCGCGCGAAGCCGCGAGCCTCGATCCGCAGCAACGCATGTTGCTCGAGGTCTCGTGGGAAGCGTTGGAGCACGCGGGTTATGCGCCGGACAAACTCGCGGGCACGCAAACCGGCGTGTTCGTCGGCATCAGCACGAATGATTTTGCCAATCTGTTGCTGACGAGCCGCGACGCGGCGCAAATTGATCCGTACTCGGGAACGGGCGGCGCATTTTGCGTGGCTTCCGGTCGCATTTCCTACGTGCTCGGCTTGCACGGCCCCAACTTTGCGGTTGATACGGCGTGCTCTTCTTCATTGGTTGCGGTGCATCTTGCGTGTCAAAGCTTGCGCGCGGGCAAAGCGCAGCTCGCGCTCGCCGGCGGCGTGAATCTCATCTTGCGGCCCGAAGCGAATATTTATTTCACCAAGATGCGCGCAATCTCGCCCGACGGCCGCTGCAAAACTTTTGACGCAGCCGGCGATGGCTATGGCCGCGGCGAAGGTTGCGGCGTGATCGTGCTCAAACGCCTCTCCGATGCGCTCGCGCACGGCGATAACGTTCTCGCGCTCATTCGCGGCAGCGCCATCAATCACGACGGCAAGAGCAGCGGGCTGACGGTGCCAAATGCGCTCGCACAACAAGCCGTGATTCGCGAAGCGCTTGTCGACGGCGGCGTCGATCCTCTGCACGTGAGCTATCTCGAAGCCCACGGCACGGGCACGCCGCTCGGCGATCCCATCGAGATTCGCGCGGCTGCGGCTGCGTTGTGTTCGGGCCGCACCAACGAACAACGCCTCGTCGTCGGCTCCGCGAAAACCAACTTCGGCCATCTCGAAGCCGCAGCAGGTATCGCCGGCTTGCTGAAAATCGTGCTCGCGTTGCAGCACAAAGAAATTCCTCCGCACTTGCACTTCAAAAACCCGAGCCCGCACATTCCCTGGCACGAGCTGCCGATTCACGTTCCCACAAAAAGAATGAATTGGGAAGCGTTGCACGGTGAGCGCATTGCGGGCGTCAGCTCGTTTGGATTCAGCGGAACGAACGCGCACGTAATACTGCAAGGAGCCAATTGGCAAGGAGCCAAAAAAGAAAACGAGGAGAAAGAGCCAAATAGCGGCGAGGCTTCTTCGGTTCATCTCGTTACGTTTTCCGCGAAGAGTGAGAAGGCTTTACAGGAATTGGCGCGCCGATATGAGTCGCATCTCGCGACACATGCCGACCTCGAGCTTGCGGACGTTGCTTGCACTGCGAACACGGGCCGCGCGCAGCTCGCGCAACGGTTGGCGATCATTGCCGATTCCACGCAAGCGTTGCGCGAAAAACTCTCGGCGTTTGCAGCACAACAATCCGGCCCGGATATTTTTGCCGGACGAGGCTCCGATTCCGAACGCCCCAAGATTGCGTTTCTCTTCACCGGCCAGGGCGCGCAATATGCCGGCATGGGCAAGCGGCTTTATGAAACGCAGCCGGTCTTTCGCGCGGCTTTGGATAAGTGCGACGAGCTGCTGCGGCCGTATCTCGAAGCGCCGCTGCTCGAGGTGCTTTATGGTCATTCCCCCCTTGAGGGGAGTGTAGATGGTGACGACGATGTTACTCGCAACAAACCCTCTCGCATGTCATTCTGGAAGAACCTTCCCTCGCACTCGGAAGAGATTTCAGCACAAATGGGTGACGCAAGTGCCAGTGAAGTTCCTTCCAGGATGACAATCATGGGAGACGCGCAGAACACCCCCCTAACCCCCCTCAAGGGGGGAATTGCCGCAAGCAACCAGCAACCAGCAACCAGCAACCAGCATCCAGCATGCAGCAACCAGCAACCAACAACCAACAACCAGCAACGAGCATCCAACCTCCTCGATCAAACCGCTTACACCCAACCCGCGCTCTTTGCTATCGAATATGCGCTCACGGAGCTGTGGAAGTCGTGGGGCGTGAAGCCGAGCGTGGTGATGGGCCACAGCGTCGGGGAATACGTTGCTGCGTGCGTTGCGGGCATGATGAGTTTGGAAGACGGTTTGAAATTAATCGCAGCGCGCGGCAGATTGATGCAGGCTCTTCCTCAAAACGGGGCCATGGTCGCACTTTTCGCGGATGAAGCGCGCGTCGCGGCTGCGATTCTTCCATATAAAAACCGCGTCGCGATTGCCGTGAACAACGGCCCGAAAAATTTCGTGATCTCCGGCGAGAAAGAGGCCGTCGCGGAAATCATCGCACAATTCGAGGCACAGGGACTCAAGCACAAAGCGCTGAACGTTTCGCACGCGTTTCATTCGCCGTTGATGGAACCGATGCTCGACGAGTTCGAGGCGGTCGTGCGCGAAATCCGTTTCAGTGCGCCGCGCGTTCCGATCATCTCCAACCTCACGGGCCAACGCCTCGAATTTAATTCTCGCGATCCACAATCCACAAACCAAGAGCTGGGAAGCTATTGGCGTCGCCACGTGCGCGAGGCCGTGCGCTTTGCGGAATCCGCGCGCACGCTGCACGCGCAAGGTTACGAGTTCTTCCTCGAAGTCGGGCCGAACCCGGCGCTCACAAGCATGGGCATGCAGTGCGTGCCCGAAGGTTACGGCAAGTGGATCCCCTCGTTGCGGCAGGGACGGGATGATGAGCAGCAACTATTGAAGAGTCTTGCAAACTTATTTACTTCCGGAGTGGAAGTAGATTGGGCCGGGTTCGAGCGTCCCTTCTCGCGCCGCCGCATTGCGTTGCCCACTTATCCTTTTCAACGCGAACGCTTTTGGATTGAAGAGCACAAAGGACCGAAAGCGAAACCCGCAACGCCGAACGCGACATTATCAGCGCATCCCTTGTTGGGCGAACGCCTCGATCTGCCTTTGCCGAATGAATTTCTCTTTGCCGCGCAAATCGGCCCGGCCGCGCAAGGGTATTTGAACGATCATCGCGTGTACGGCCGCGCCATCTTTCCTGCCACCGGTTACATGGAAATAGCGTTGGCGGCTGCACATGAAGCGTTCGGCGCGGGCGATCATCGAATCGCCGACATGGTTTTTCAAGAAGTGCTTCAGTTCGAGGAAGGCGAAACGTGTGCGTTGCAAATTGTGTTGGCGCGTGAGAGTGCGGAGCAAGCGGGCTGGCAAATCTATAGTCGCGTTGCGCAAGAAGAGGCCGGGCAATCTAAGGCCTCGGTGTGGCGGCTGCACGCGCGCGGCCGTTTCGTGACGCAATCCCATGAGAGCAGAAGAGCAAAAGCCGAATTGAGCACGCTGCGCGCGCGCTGTTCGGAAGCAATGCCGGTCGAGAATTTTTATTCGCAGCTGCATGCAAGCGGCGTGGAATATGGCGCGAGCTTTCAAGGCTTATCGCAAATTTGGCGCGGCGCATCCGAAGCGTTGGGAGAGCTTCGTTTGCCGGAAGATTTGCGCGCCGAAGCCGCGGCTCATCAAATTCATCCGGCTTTGTTGGATGCGTGCTTGCAACTGCTCGGCGCGGCGTTGCCGCAAAACGAGGAGGCGGCCTCGAACGCCGTTACGTATTTGCCCGTCGGCGTCGAGAGTTTTCGTGTTTATCAACCCGGCTGCGCTCGCGTTTGGAGTCATGCGCGTCTGCGCACCATTGCAAGCGCCGCGCAGGAAACTTTGACGGGCGACATTCTGCTCTTCGATGACGCCGGTGAAATCATTGCCGAAGTTTCCGGCTTGTACTTGAAACGCGCCGCACGCGAAATTTTGCAGCGCGTGACGCAGGAGCGTTTGCAAGATTGGCTATACCAACTCGCATGGCAAACGCAAGCCTTGTCGCCCGCTTCCGCGCGCGAGCCGGCGCAAGGCGAACGCTGGCTCATCTTTGCCGATCGCAACGGCTTCGCCGAGGCCTTCGCGCAAGAACTGGCGAAGCGCGGCGCATTGTGTACTTTGATCTATGCGGGTGCGGCTTATCATGTTGATGAAAAGCTGCGTTATCATCTCAACCCGCAAGCTCCAGAAGATTGGCGGCGTTTCCGGCAGGAAGTTTTAGAGCAAGCGAGCGCGAGCTATCGCGGCGTGCTTCACCTTTGGAGCTTGAATGAAGCTACAGCCTCCGAGCCTTCGCTCGCTGATTTGGAAGCGGCACATCGGCATTCGTGTGAGAGCATATTAGAGATCGTACAAGCGCTCGGCAAAATTTCCGCAGCAGAGAAGCCGCGTTTGTGGCTAATCACGAGCGGCGGCCAAGCCGTTCGCGCCGAGGATCAAACTTTTCATCTCGCACAAGCAGCATTGTGGGGACTCGGCCGCACGATCGCAGCCGAGCACCCGGAATTGCGTTGCGTGCGCGTTGATCTGGATCATTCCCCCATCGAAGGGGGAATCGTGCATGGCAGCAACGAGCATCAAGCCTCCAGCCTCCAACTTCTCCTCAACGAACTTTTTGCCGAGGGTGGCGAAGATCAAATCGCTTATCGCAGCGGCAAGCGTTATGTCGCGCGGCTGGTCAAGTTCATTGCTAGTGGATCGAAGGCCGTGGATCGCGGTGCGCGATCGACTATTCACGAGCCGCAATCCGCAAACATACAATTGCAAATTCCGCAACGCGGTGTTTTAGACAACCTCATCTACAAACCCGCGCCGCGCCGCCAACCGCAAGCCGGTGAAGTTGAAATCGCAGTGCATGCCACGGGCTTGAATTTCCGCGACGTGCTCAATGCGCTCGGCATGTATCCCACCAAAGCGGGACAAGTTCCCGGCGATCCCGGCCCCCTCGGCGGCGAATGTTCGGGCAAGATCGTTGCACTTGGGGAAGGCGTGGAGCGCTTCAAAATCGGCGATGAAGTCATTGCGCTTGGGCCCGCGTGTTTCAGTGCGTTTGTCACTACCAAAGCGGATTGGGTGGCGCACAAGCCTTCGCGTTTGAGCTTCGCAGAGGCGGCGACGATTCCGATTACGTTTCTCACGGCCTACTACGGCTTGCACCATCTCGCGCAAATCAAAGCCGGCGAGCGCGTGCTCATTCATTCGATTGCCGGCGGCGTCGGCATTGCCGCGTTGCAATTGGCGCAGCGCGCGGGCGCGGAGGTTTTCGGCACAGCGAGCAAAGGCAAGTGGGGTTTTCTCAAAACGCTCGGCGTGCAACACCTCATGAACTCGCGCACGCTGGAATTTGCCGAAGAAGTGAGGCAGCGCACCAACGGCGAGGGCGTTCACATTGTCCTCAATTCTCTCGTCGAGGAGTTCATCACCAAAAGTTTCGAGGTGCTCGGCAAAAACGGCCGCTTCCTTGAAATCGGCAAGCGCGGCGTGTGGAGCAATGAGCAAGTAGCCGCAACGCACAGCGACGTGTCCTATTGGGTCTATGATCTCGGCGAGGTGATGCTCAATGACCCGGCGTTGATTCAAGCCATGTATCGCGAGCTGCTCGCGGGCTTTGAAAGCGGCGCGCTCAAACCGCTCCCGCTCAAAACTTTTTCCCAGATCAGCTTTCAGCAATCAGCTTTCAGCGAGCCGCAATCTGCAGACGAAACCATTGCCGCGTTCCGTTACATGGCCGGCGCAAAGCACGTGGGCAAGGTTGTGGTCGAGCTTTCAGCTTTCAGCGATCAGCTTTCAGCTTTCAGCGATCAGCCTTCAGCAATCGGCTTTCAGCAATCGGCTTTCGGCGCTCTACGCTCTTCGACAGTTCTCCTCACCGGCGGCCTCGGCGCGCTGGGGTTGCGTGTTGCCGAGTGGTTGGTGGAAAACGGCGCGCGCCATCTCGTGCTCGTGGGGCGCAGTGCGCCTTCGGAAACGGCGCAAGCCCTCATCGCCAAACTCGAAACCCACGGCGCGAAAGTTTTAATTTGCCGCGCGGACGTGGCGCTGCTGCAGGACGTGCAACGCGTGCTCGCGGAATTGCAGGCGGCTTCCTTTCCCGAATTGCAAGGCCTCATTCACGCGGCCGGCGTGCTCGATGACGGCGTGCTGGTGCAACAAAACTGGGGTCGTTTCGCGAAAGTCATGGCGCCCAAAGCCGCGGGCGCATGGAATCTGCACACGCTCACCAAAGATTGCGCGCTGGATTTCTTCGTGCTCTTCTCCTCCACCTCATCGTTGCTCGGCGCGGGCGGGCAGGGCAATTATGCCGCGGCCAATGCGTTTTTAGACGGGCTCGCGCACTATCGCCGCATGCACGGCTTGCCGGCGCTGTGCATCAATTGGGGTCCGTGGAGCGAAATCGGCATGGCCGCGGCGCTCGGCGAGCGTGAGCACGCGCGCATGCAAAGCCAGGGCATGAACAGTATTGCGCCGCAACAAGGCTTGCAAATTCTCGCGCAGCTATTGCCGCAGCGTGCGCAGCAGATCGCCGTGTTGCCGGTGCAGTGGAGCAAGTTCATGCGGCAATTTTCGCCCGGCAACGAGCCATCGGTTTTGCGCGCCATGCAACCGGCTGCTGCTCCCTCTTCGAAAGCGGTGCGCGCGGCAATGCCGTCGAACGAGCTCGTGCGGCGTTTGTCCTCTGCGCCAGCGGAACAACGCGAAGCCCTGCTCACGCAACACGTGCGCGAGAACGTTGCACGTGTGCTTGGCCTCAACTCGCTCGAAGCCATCGGTCTCAAGCAACCGCTCAATGAATTGGGCATGGATTCTTTGATGGCCGTGGAGCTGCGCAATGCGTTGGGCCAGGCTTTTGGAAAGGTGCTGCCTTCGACTCTGCTCTTCGATTATCCGCACGTTCATGCGCTCGTTGGATATCTTGCCAAAGAAGCATTGCCGAACACAGCGCCGCAAGTTGTTTCTGCGAAGGCGCTCCCCTCCTCTGCTTCCAACGAACCTATTGCGATCATCGGCCTCGGCTGCCGTTTCCCTGGCGCAGCGAATGACGTGGAAAGTTATTGGCGCTTATTGCGCGAGGGCGTCAATGCCGTGATGGAGGTGCCGCGTGATCGTTGGGACGTCGATTCGTATTACGATCCGGATCCCGAGGCGCCCGGAAAAATTTATACGCGCTCCGGCGGCTTCTTGCAAGACGTCGACAAATTCGATCCGGGCTTCTTCGGCATTTCGCCGCGCGAGGCCGTGAGCATGGACCCGCAACAACGTTTGCTCCTCGAGGTGGCTTGGGAAGCGCTTGAACACGCGGGCCTCGTGCCGGAAAATTTGATGGGCAGCGCGGCCGGGGTTTTCATCGGCATCAGCGGCACGGACTATTCGCAATTGCAAATGAAGAGTCTCGATCCGAAACGCATCGATGCGTACGCGGGCACGGGTAATGCCTTCAGCGTGGCGGCCGGGCGGCTCTCTTACACACTCGGTGTGCAAGGCCCGAACATGGCGATCGATACGGCGTGCTCCTCGTCATTGGTGGCGGTACACCTCGCGTGTCAAAGCTTGCGGAGCGGCGAATCGCGTCTCGCGCTCGCCGGCGGCGTCAACGTCATCCTTTCGCCCGAAGTCACGATCAACTTTTCTCGCGCGCGCATGCTCGCGGCTGACGGCCGCTGCAAAACTTTCGATGAGGCGGCCGACGGTTACGTGCGCGGCGAAGGCTGCGGCATGATCGTGCTCAAACGTTTGTCCGACGCGCTCGCCGAGGGCGACGATATTCTCGCGCTCATTCGCGGCTCCGCCGTGAATCAAGACGGGCGTAGCAACGGCCTTACGGCGCCGAACGGGCCCGCGCAAGAAGATGTGATTCGTCGCGCGTTGGCAAATGCCGGGGTTGAGCCGGCGCAAGTGGATTACGTCGAAGCCCACGGCACGGGCACCGCGCTCGGCGATCCCATTGAAGTCCACGCGCTCGCGAACGTCTATCGCAAAGGCCGAGAACAAAATCAGCCGTTGATCATTGGGTCCGTGAAAACCAACTTCGGTCATCTCGAAGCCGCGGCCGGCATTGCCGGGTTGATCAAAGCCGTGCTCGCGTTGCAGCACCAAGCGATTCCGCCGCACCTGCACTTCAACAAGCTCAATCGCAACATCGCCGTCGGCGATTTTCCTTTCGAGATTCCCACGCGCTTGCGCGAGTGGAAAAGCAACGGCATCGCAGGCGTGAGCTCCTTCGGCTTCAGCGGCACCAACGCACACGTGGTGCTGCAGGGAGCCAATTGGCAAGGAGCCAAAAAAGAAAACGAGGAGAAAGAGCCAAACAGCGGTGAGGTTTCTTCGGTTCATCTCGTTACGTTTTCCGCGAAGAGTGAGAACGCTTTGCGGGAATTGGCGCGCCGTTATGAACAGCACCTCGCATCGCACCCGGAGATTGCGCTGCACGATCTCTGTTATTCCGCAAGCACACTGCGCTCGCAGTTCGAGCAGCGCCTCGCATTGGTGGCGGAGAATGCCGGGCAGGTGCGCGCGAAACTTTCCGCTTTCTCAAAAGGTGAGAGCGCCGCCGGTGTCGTGAGTGCGAAAGCGCAAGAGTCGCCCAAGATTGCGTTTCTTTTCACCGGGCAAGGCGCGCAGTATGCCGATATGGGCCGCGAGCTTTATCGCACCCAGCCCGTGTTCCGTGCCGCGATGGACAAGTGCGAAGCGTTGCTCCGGCCGTATCTCGATGCGCCGTTGTTGTCGGTAATTTATCCGGGGAGTGTTGATCGTGATGTCGATACTACCAGCAACACTCCCTCTCGCATGTCATTCTGGAAGAACCTTCCCTCGCACTCGGAAGAGACTTCAGTACAAGAGGGTGCTGCAAGCACTAGGGAAGTTCCTTACAGGATGACAATCTCGGGAGAGGCGCAGAACATCCCCATCAAGAGGGGAATTGCTGATAGCAACCAACAGCCAGCAACCAGCAACGAGCAACCAGCAACCAACAACGAGCAACCAGCAAACCTCCTCGATCAAACCGCTTACACGCAGCCCGCGCTGTTTGCCATTGAATATGCGCTCGCGAAGTTGTGGCAATCGTGGGGCATCAAGCCCGCGGCGGTGATGGGCCACAGTCTCGGCGAGTATGTGGCCGCGTGCGTGGCGGGTGTGTTCTCTTTGGAAGACGGTTTGAAGTTGATTGCCGCACGCGGCCGCTTGATGCAAACGCTCCCGCAAAACGGCGCCATGGCCGCAATCTTCGCGGAAGAAGAAAGCGTCAAAGCCGCGCTCGCGGGTTATGAAGAGCGTGTGAGCATTGCGGCGATCAACGATCCGCAGAACACCGTCATCTCCGGCGAACAGAGCGCCGTCGATGAAATCGTGAAGCACTTTGCAAGCGCAGGCATAAAGAGCAAGGCGCTCACCGTATCGCACGCGTTTCATTCGCCGCTCATGAATCCCATTCTCGACGAGTTTGAACGGATCGTTGGTGACGTCGAATTTCATGCGCCTAAGATTCCGCTCGTCTCGAATCTCACGGCGAAACAGCTTTTAGCTTTTAGCGGTCAGCTCTCAGCGGTCAGCTCTCAGCTTTCAGCTTTCAGCGGTCAGCCTTCGGCTAACAGCTTTCAGCTCTCAGCTTTCAGCGATCAGCTTGTTGCAACGAGCGACGATCCACAATCCATGATCCGCGATCCACAATCCACGACCCACGATCCACAACCCACGATCCGCGATCCACAATCCACAGTCCACAATCCACAAGACTACTTCCGCCGTCATCTGCGCGAGGCGGTGCGCTTCTCTTCATCCATCCAAACGCTGAAAGCGCTGGGCTGCGAGTTGTTTCTCGAGATCGGGCCGAGCCCGGTGTTGCTCGGTATGGGCGTGCGCTCCGTGCCGGAAGGATACGGCGTGTGGCTGCCCTCGCTGCGCCAAGGCCACAGCGACGCGCAACAAATGCTGAAGAGCCTCGCCGCGCTCCAGGTTCATGGCGCAACAGTGGATTGGAAAAATTTTTATCGCGAACAAAACGCGCGGCGCGTGGCCTTGCCCACGTATCCCTTTCAGCGCGAAAGGTTTTGGGTAGAAGAGCGGAAAGCGAAAAGCGCCGAACCTATTTCTCGCTCTGCGCTCTACGCGCCACGCTCTACGCACCCGCTCCTCGGCCAACGGTTGCGCTCGCCCATGCTCAAAGCCATGGCGTTTGAAACGCCAATCCACGCGGAGTTGTTGCCGTTTTTGCAAGATCATCGCGTTTACGGTGCAGCCATATTGCCTGCCACGGCTTACGTGGAAATCGCGCTCGCCGCAGCGCGCAAACGTTTCGGCGCAGGCGAATACCTCATCGAAGATTTGTCCATTCAAGCAGCGCTCCGGTTTGACGAACAAGAAATCCGCACGCTGCAAACGCTCGTGACGGATAGCGAAGGATCAACCGCGTTTCAAATTTTCAGCACGATCGCGGCGCAGGAAGACGAAGATCGCACGTGGACGCTGCACGCCGAGGGCAAAATTCGCACGCACCAAAGCGAGCGCGTGAACGGCAAAGAGGAACACATTGCACTCGAAGCTTTGCGCGTGCGCTGCGCCGAAGAAATTTCAGCGCCCGATTATTACGCGCAACTGCGCGACGGCGGTTTGGAGTATGGCCCGAGCTTTCAAGGCATTGCACAAATATGGCGCGGCGAAGGCGAAGCCTTGGGCCGAATCCGTTTGCCGGAAAATTTGCAGGCTGAAGCGGCGCACTATCACATTCACCCGGCGCTGCTCGATAGTTGCTTTCAACTCCTGGGCGCGAGCAAGAAGAGCAACGGCACTACGGCTGCCAATGATGCTGCGTATTTGCCGATCGGCTTCGCCACGCTGCACGCTGAAACCACGCTCGGTGCGGAAGTATGGTGTCACGTGGCGTTGCAAACCGAAACCGGGCTCGAAGGCTCGCTGTTCGCGCAAATCAGCTTATTCGATGAAACCGGCCGCGTGCTCGTGAAGATCGCGGATTTACGCCTCAAACGCGCGCCGCGCGAAATGCTGCAACATGCGCTGCGCCGGCGCGTGCAGGATTGGTTCTATGAAATCGCATGGCAGCCGCAAGCGCTCAATCAAACCAACGAACAGACGGGCGCGGGTGCTTGGATCATTTTCGCGGACCGCACGGGCGTGGGAGAAGCGTTAGCGGATTTGCTCGCGGCCCACGGCGAAACTTGCAAGCTCGTGCATGCGGGCGAGCGCTATCAAGCTTCATCCGAAAGCCGTTTTGCCCTCGCGCCCACGAGCGCTGAAGATTATCAAAATCTGTTTGCGGCATTGTTCGGCGCAAACGGCGCCAGGGCGCGCGGCTTCGTGTATTTGTGGAGCCTCGATCAAAAATTTTTAAGGGATGAAAAAGCTGAAGCGCTGGAAGCCGCGGCGGAGACAACGTGCGGCAGTTTGTTGTATCTCACTCGAGCGCTCGCGCAAACGCAATGGCGCGAGCAACCGCGTTTGTGGCTGGCCACGCGCGGCGCGCAAAGCGTGCGTTCTTCGCAAAACATACAAATAGTGCAATCGTCTTTGTGGGGCATGGCAAGCTCGCTTGCGGCTGAGCACCCGGAACTGCGTTGTGCGTGCATTGATCTCGATCCCGCTGCGGCAATACCCGAAGCGCACTCTCTCTTTGCGGAGCTCCACGCGAACGGTGTGGAAGATCGTATCGCTTATCGCGGCCATGAGCGTTTTGTCGCGCGGCTGGTGCAGCGCGCAGAGGGCAGGTCGTGGACGGTAGCTCGTGATTCACAATCCACGATCCACGATCCGCAATCCACGAACCTCCAATTACAAATCTCGCAACGCGGCATTTTAGATAATTTGACGTTGCAGCCTTTGCCGCGCCGCGCGCCCGCAGCGGGTGAAGTCGAAATTCGAGTTCATGCTTCCGGTCTGAATTTCCGCGACGTGCTCAATGCGCTCGGCATGTATCCCGGCGATCCCGGGGCCATGGGCGCGGAGTGCAGCGGCGTGATCGTCACGTTGGGTGAAGGCGTAACCGGATTTCAAATCGGCGACGAAGTGCTCGCGCTCGCCGGCGGATGCTTTGCGAATTTTACGACTACAAAGGCCGAGTTCGTCGCGCACAAGCCGAAGGCTTGCAGCTTCGAGCAGGCGGCCACGATTCCGGTGGCGTTTTTGACGGCGTATTACGGCCTGCACTATTTGGCAAAGCTCTCGCCAGGCGAGCGCGTGCTCATTCATTCTGCCGCGGGCGGCGTCGGCATTGCCGCAGTGCAGCTCGCGCAACGTATCGGCGCGGAGGTGTTTGCCACGGCCAGCCCGGGCAAGTGGGAATTTCTCAAAACCCTCGGCGTGCAACACGTGATGAACTCGCGCACGCTGGATTTTGCCCAAGAAGTGCAGGCGAAAACGAACGGCGAGGGCGTCGATGTCGTGCTCAATTCGCTCGCCGGGGATTTCATTCCCAAGAGCCTCGCGCTGCTCGCGCCGCACGGCCGTTTTCTAGAGATCGGCAAGCGCGGCATTTGGAGCGATGAACAAGTTGCGCACGCGCGGCCGGAGGTTTCCAATTTCATCTATGATCTGGCCGCGCTCATGGCAACTGCGCCGGCATTGGTTCAAACGATGTTGCGCGAATTGCTGGCCGGCTTTGCAGACGGTTCGCTTCAGCCGCTGCCGGCGCAAATTTTTCCGATTCATGAAGCCGTGCAAGCGTTTCGCTTCATGGCCGGCGCGAAGCACGTCGGGAAAATCGTGATCACGCAACCGGCTTTCAGCTTTCAGCGGTCAGCTTTCGGCGATCAGCTTTCAGCGGTCAGCAATCAGCTTTCAGCAAAGAGCGGCACACAACGAATAGTCGGCGGCGAGGAGCGTGGAGCGAAGAGCGAAGAAAGCGAGGCACGTTCGGTTATGCTTGGCGCTCCACACTCGACGCTAGACGTTCGACGCTCTTCGACGATTCTACTCACCGGCGGCTTCGGCGCGCTGGGCTTGTGTGTCGCGGAATGGCTGGTAGAGAAAGGCGCGCAGCATCTCGTTTTGATGGGAAGACGCATGCCCTCGGAAGCTGCGCAAGCCGTGATGCAAAAGCTCGAATCCCGAGGCGCGCAGATTTTGCCGGCATGTCGCGACGTTGCAAACGCCGAAGAAGTCGCGCAGGCTTTGGCTGAAATCAAAGCCGCGGGATTTCCCGAGCTGCGCGGCGTGATTCACGCGGCGGGCGTGCTCGATGACGGCGTGTTGCTGCAGCAGAGTTGGCCCCGCTTCGCAAAAGTGTTCGCTCCGAAAATGAAAGGCGCGTGGAATCTGCACGTGCTCACGCAAGACGCGCCGCTGGATTTCTTCGTGCTCTTCTCCTCCATTGCCGCAATTTTCAATGCGCCGGGGCAGAGCAATTACGCGGCCGCGAATGCGTTCATGGACGGGCTTGCGCACTATCGTCAAACGCTCGGCCTTCCTGCGTTGAGCTTGAATTGGGGCCCGTGGGCGGAGGCCGGCATGGCCGCGGCCTCGCAAACACGCAGAACCACGCACGGCCTCGAGGCCCTCAGCGCGGAGCAAGGATTACACGCACTCGACCTCGCGTTGCAACAGCAGGCGGCGCAAATGCTCATCGCGCCGATAGAATGGCAGAAATTTTTTCGGCAATTTCCCGACACTAGCGTGCCGCCGTTTTTATCAAATATGGAGCAGAGAGTTGAGCACGAATCTCGCAATGAAACGGCCGCAAGCTCGGCAGCGCTCTTGCGCGTATTGGAAGGAGCAGCACCGAAAGCGCGGCAAGAGCTCTTGCTGGCGCATCTGATGGAGCTGGCCGCTAAAACTTTGGGCCTTGCTTCCACCGAGTTGGTCGATCCGGAGAAACCGCTCAGTGCGCTGGGGTTGGATTCACTCATGGCCGTGGAATTGCGCAACGCGCTCAACTTCGCGTTAGGGCGGTCGTTGCCGGCCTCGCTCCTTTTTGATTATCCCACGGTCGCGGGCCTGGCGGAATTTTTACTCACGAAAGAGCTCGAGCTGGCCACCGCGACCATCGTCGTTTCGGAAAATAAAGAAGAAGAGCAGCGCGTGAAGATGCTGGATGAAATCAAACAACTCTCGGAAGCGGAAGTGGAGGCCTCGATTGCCGCGGAGCTAGCGCAATTGTTGAAAGGAGATTGATGCGGAATCATGAGGCGAGTTAGAGGAGCGAACGCAGAATAATCCTGCAATGGTGGGGCTGAAAGTTTTGGCAGGATCATTTCATGGCAGAATGATTTGAAATGATTCTGCCGATAAATCATCCTGCCAAAGTTTTTTTTTCGGCGACACTCGGTGGCTACAGCGAATTTCGGCGAAAAAGCTTTGCCGCCGAGTGGCGCCGAAGGCTCCGAGTGTCGCCGAATAGCTGCTTCATCGACATCCCCGTTAATACACAACAACGCCTCGGTGCATGGCTTCATCACTCCACAACTCCACCCTCAATACCCCGCCTCCTCCAGCTCCTTCAACAAAGAAACCTCCAACTCCTCTGCTGCGATTTTGTCGATCTCTTGTTGAATATCGGCTTTGCCGTTCTGTGCTTCGGTTTGTTGAACATCCGCTTCTTCGGAAGTATCCAAGCGCAGTACTTCGGTAGCGATATAATTCGTCAGCGCGGCGACTGTCGGATATTCGAACGCAAGCGTCGAGGGCAGCGTGCGCCCCAAACTCGTGCGCAAACGATTGCTCAATTCCACGGCCATCAAGGAATCCATGCCGAGATCGGTCAAGCCTTGTTGCAACTCCGGAGCTTGCGAGGCCTCGAGTCCCAACACTTTCACGACCTGCTCGCGCACGTGCGCGGTCAATACTTCGCGCCGCTCCGAGGGCAGCGCGCGCTCCAATTCTTTCACGATATCGAGGGCGCGCGGCGCGGCGTTCATGTCATTGTTTTGCGGCTGGATTGTTTTCGCAACCTGCGCGAAGAATAGCGGCGCTTCCTCGCTCTTGAACTGTTGCAAGAATTTGGTCCAATTCACCGGCACCACCGCGGCTTGCGCGCCGGGGCTTCCGAGCAATCGTTCCAGCGCTTGCACGCCTTGCTCCGGGTTGATCAAGCTCAAACCTTGCTGCGACAAACGCGATGCACCGCGGCCACCGAGGCCGGTCACCATTCCGCCTTCCGCCCACGGTCCCCAATTGATACTCAGTGCCGGTAAACCGTGCGCGCGGCGATAGTGTGCGAGGCCGTCCATGAACGCATTCGCTGCGGCATAATTGCCCTGGCTCGGCGCGCCGAACATGGAAGCAATCGAGGAGAAGAGCACGAAGAAATCGAGCGGCAGCTCTTTCGTCAAACAGTGCAAGTGCCACGCGCCCAAAATTTTCGGCGCCATGACTTTCGCAAAACGCGGCCAATCTTGTTGCGCGAGCACGCCGTCATCGAGTACGCCCGCAGAGTGAATTACGCCGCGCAACGGCGGAAGCGTTTTTGAAATTTCCTCGAGCACGCGGCGCACTTCTTCAGCTTGCGAGATGTCAACCTGCGAAACGACGATCTTCGCACTTTTATTCTCCATTTCGGCAATCGCCGCCGACGCCGTTTCCGAGGGCGCTTTTCTTCCAACTAAAACCATATGCCGCGCGCCCTTCTCTACCAGCCGCTTTGCAACGTGCAAGCCCAGTGCGCCGAGGCCGCCGGTGAGGAGGTATGTCGAGTGTTGATGGTTGATCGTTAATTGTGGATCGTGTTGCGGCTCTTTCTTTTTACGATCCACGATCCACGATCTACGATCTTCGACCCCGTCACTCTGTACCAACACCACTTTCCCGATGTGCTTCGCCTGCGCCATGTAGCGATATGCATGCACCGCATCCTCGAGTGGGAAAGGTTTGAATGGTAACGGTTGCAATTCGCCGCGCTCGAACGCGTGCGACAATTCTTCGAAGAGCGTGCGAATCAAGCCGGGGTGCTCGTGAATGATTTGGCCGAGATAGATGACGTGATAGGCGATCTCCGGTTTGAGCGTTTTAACGCGCTCTTCATTCCACACGTCCGTTTTGCCGATTTCCAAAAAACGGCCGTTCGCACGCAAGAGCGACAAGCTTTTCGGAATGAATTCCCCGGCGAGAGAATTGAGCACAATATCCAAGCCCTCGCCGTTGGTCAGCTGCACAATCTCATCGGCGAAATCGAGCGTGCGCGAGCTGAAAATATTTTTGACGCCGAGCGCGCGTAGATAGTCATGTTTCTCCGCGCTTCCCGCGGTCGCAAAAATTTCCGCGCCCGCGCGTTGCGCGAGTTGAATCGCCGCAAGCCCGACACCGCCCGCGGCTGCGTGAATGAGCACGCGCTCGCCTTTCTTCAGCTGCGCAAGATGATTGAGCGCATAGTGCGCCGTTAGAAAAGTGATCGGCAGCGTCGCTGCTTCTTCAACGCTGAGATGCCCGGGCATGGGCAACACGAATCGCGCGTCGGTCGTGACGTAACTCGCGAACGTATCCGCAGCGAGTACCATCACTTCCTCGCCGATATTCAAATCATTCACTTCCTCACCGAGCGCAACGATTTTGCCAATGCACTCATTGCCCAATGGGCCGGGGTCGCCGGGATACATGCCGAGCGCGTTGAGCACGTCGCGAAAATTCAAGCCCGTGGCGTGTACGCGCACTTCCACCTCGCCGCGCTCAGGCGCGCGCCGCTTTTGCGGAACGAGTTTGAGGTTTTCGAGCACGCCGTGTTGGCGGATTTCGAGTTTGACGGGTTGCGGGATGCTCGCCGCCGTCCGCTCGTTGCCGGTTGTCGGCTGCCGGTTGCTCGCGGCTGCAACGGGCATCACACGCGCAACAAAACGTTCGCCGCTGCGCAAGGCGATTTGGTTCTCACGAGTATTTGCGCGCATTTCATCGAGCAGGCACGAAGCTTCGCGCCGATGTGCCTCTAGCGTTTTGGGATCAAGATCAATGCGGCTGCACTGGAGCGCCGGATGCTCCAAGGAGATGACGTTGGCGAGGCCCCACAACGAGGCCTGCACGGGCATATTCATTGCGTCAAACGAAGGCGCTCCTCGAATTTCCCCCTTGAGGGGGGAATTATTTTGTGCATGCTCACTCGACTTATAGCTAATGCTTTGAGTGAAGTGCGTCATGATACTTTCATCGCCAACCGCGTGCGCGCCGCGAGTGAGCAGCCAGAGCCGCGGCGGATTCGGCCAGTTCATTTGCGCGAGCACTTGCACTAAATTCAATGTGCTGCCACAGAGCGATTTTTCCGTTGCGAGCAGTTCCTCTGCCGAAGTTGCCTCCGTGATTTGCGCATCGAGGCTCCAAGCATAAACGAGCGTGCGGCATCCTGTTTCTTTCGAGAATGCTTCGGAAAAAAACCGCTCAAAATCTTCGCGCCGCTCCGGATTGAGGCGCCATTCATTTTCATTCACGCGAGCAAAGCTTTTGCTCTTGCGCACGAACACGGCGGAAGTGTTGTGCCGTTCGAGCTGCTCTGCCATTGCCGCACCGAGGCCTTCTTCATCTGCAAAGATCAACCATTTTGCAGCCGGGCTTTGCACGATTGCCGGCGCGGCCTCGGCTAACGTTTGTTTCTGCCATTGCACTTCATAAAACCCTTCCTCGAACGATTTCAGGCTCACGCGCTGCAACGCGGCGCGGGTAACGCGCTTGAAACGCAAGCTTTCGATCTTCGCAATCGGCGCGCCGCTCTCATCAAACAAACACAAATCGCCGCGCAGGGTTTCAGAACCTTTGGCGTGCCCTTCGCGCAATTGCGCGTGGCACCAAAACCGAGTGGCGCGATCACGAAAGACGTTCAAGCGTTCCATACTCGCAGGCATGTAGACTTTGTCTTCCTCGCCGGCCTCCTCTTCAGCAACAATCGTTGCGCCGAAAAGCTGAAAGCAAGCATCGAGCAGGCCGGGGTGAAAACGAAAACGGTTTTCACTATCATCAGTGAGCTGGATTTCGGCAAGCGCTTCTCCCTTCCCCTGCCAAAGCCGCGAGAGGCCTTGAAAGCTCTGGCCGTAATCAACGCCGAGGGCGCGGAATTTTTCATAATACGCTTTCACCTCAAGCGGGCGAGCGCAACGCTGCTGAAGCGTTTGCAAATCAACTAGCGCAGTTTCAGCCTCGGCATGGGCGCGAAGCGTGCCGCTCGCGTGCAGAGTCCATTTCTCTTGCGTGTGCTCGATATTCGCCTTTGTGCTGAGAATTTGAAACGCGCCTTGCGCTTCAGTCTCGGGCGTGAAAATCAATTGCACGAGGCGCGTTTCCTCCTCGGGCAGCAACAGTGCTTCGTGAAGATTGCACTGCTGGATGACGTGTTCGCTTGCGCCGTAAATCTCTTGCGCCGCGGCGAGCGCCATCTCCACGTAAGCCGTCGCCGGAAAAACCGGCGTGCCGTAAAATTGATGCTCGCGCAAAAACGGCTGCGCATGCACCTCCACCTGCGCTTCGAATTGCACTTCTTTCAAAGCCGAACGCAAACGCGCTCCCAACAAAGGATGCAGTGAAGGAGAGGCTGCGCGCGCTCTTCGCCCTTCGCCCTTCACTCTTCGCTCCGCTGCTTTCGACCAATAGCGGCTGCGTTGAAAAGGATACGTGGGCAACACCACGCGGCGGCGCACAAAGCCGTGATCAAAGCGCGGCCAATCGACATTCACGCCATGAACGTAAAGACCGGCGAGCGTTTCCAGCACCTGTTGCCAATCCTCGCGGCCCTTGCGCAGAGAGGGCAGCCACGCACCGGCATGCTCGGGCAAGCAGCGCTGACCCATGCTCGATAAAACCGGGCTTGGGCCAAGCTCCACGAAAATTTTGCAGCCTTGTTCGTGCAGCGCAACCATCGCATCGGCAAAGCGCACGGCCTCGCGCACGTGATTGCGCCAATACTGCGCGTGAGTGATTTCATCATCCGCAACGAACTGCCCGGTGATATTCGAGACTAATGGAATGCGCGGCGCAGAGTATTGGACGTCACGCGCGAGGCGCTCGAACTCGTCGAGCATCGGTTCCATCAACGGCGAATGAAAAGCGTGCGACACGGTGAGCGGTTTGTGTTTGACGTCTTCACTCTCGAACTTGCGCAAGATTTCATTCACGGCCTCGCGCTCGCCGGAGATGACGATGTTGGCCGGACCGTTGATCGCGGCAACATCGACTTTGTCGAGATACGGCAAAATTGTTTTGCGCACCGTTTCCTCGTTCGCGAACACCGCAGCCATGCTGCCATTCAAAGGCAAGGCTTGCATCAAACGCCCGCGCGCGGCAATCAACTTCAAGCCGTCTTCCAAACTGAACACGCCTGCAACGCACGCGGCAACGTATTCGCCAATGCTGTGTCCCATCACAAACGAGGGCGTGATTCCCCATGAGCGCCACAACTCTGCGAGCGCGTATTCGATTGCGAAGAGCGCAGGCTGCGTGTAGGCGGTTTGATGAAGCCAGTGATCAGTATTCAGTGAACAGTGGTCAGTGGTCAGTGAGAAGTTGCTGTTTCCTTCTAAAGGGTATGTCATTCTAGAAGAATCTTCCCTCGCGCTTGGCATTGTGCCGGTTGCTAGGGAAGTTCCTTCCAGGATGACAGAGTTGTTTGGGGGCGAACAAACTTCAGTATTAGATAAAGGCGCTGAATGCTGTTTACTGAACAACACTGACAAGAGCGGCACCTCAAGATAAGGCCGCAGCAGTTCATCGCATTTATTCAAAGCTGCGCGAAACACCGGCTGCGTTTCATAAAGCTGCTTGCCCATGTTGAGATACTGCGCGCCTTGTCCGGTGAAGAGAAAAGCAACTTCCGCGCGATGGCCGTCTTCAACTTTGCCGTGTTGCAAAGCCGCAAGCATTTCACCGTTAACAAACGCTGCGAGTTTTGCATGAGCTTGCTCCGTCGACTCTGCGAGCAGTGCGAGACGATGATTGAAGTGCGCGCGCCCCGCGTTCGCCGTGAAGCAAATGTTCGCGAATGTGTTTGTCAGATCACGAGCAACATCCACTCCAAGGGGGGAATGATTTGAGTCCCCCATTGAGGGGGGATTCAGGAGGGTGTTATTGAAACGAGCATCTTCGTCGCAGTTTCTCAAGTCACGAGCAACACCCCCCTGGCCCCCCTCAAGGGGGGAATCGTAATGCGACACGAGATGCCGTTCATAGCGCAGCGCCAACTCGCGCAACGCTTCATCACTCTTCGCCGAAAGCGTGAGCACATGACAAGGCCTCTCCGCCGTCAAATTCAAACTTGGCTCTTTTTCTTTTTTATCTTCTTTGGCTCCTTCTAGTATAACATGCACGTTCGTTCCGCTAAAGCCGAACGAGCTCACACCCGCGATGCGTTTGCCATTCGCAATCTTCCACGGCGTCAACGCGGTTGTGACTTTCACCGGCAATTTTTCCCATGCGATGTGCGGGTTCAATTGCTGCACGTGCAAGCTCGGCGGCAGCTCTTGGTGCTGCAACGCGAGAATGGTTTTAATCAAGCCCGCGATGCCGGCCGCAGCTTCAAGATGACCGATATTGGATTTCACTGCGCCCAACAACAGCGGCTGCTCTTTGGAATGGCTCTCACTGAACACCGCGCCGAGGGATTGCACCTCAATCGGATCGCCGAGCGAGGTGCCGGTGCCGTGCGTTTCAAGATAAGAAATATCTTCGGGCTTGAGATTGGCGTTCACGAGCGCGGCGCGGATCACGGCTTGTTGCGCTTCGCCGTTCGGCGCGGTGAGGCCGCCGCTGCGCCCGTCTTGATTCGCCGCGGTGCCGCGAATGAGCGCGAGAATGTTGTCGCCGCTCGCAATCGCATCGGAGAGCCGTTTGAGCACGATGATCGCGCAGCCCTCGGAACGCACATAGCCGTTCGCCGAGGCATCGAAAGTTTTGCACCGGCCCTCGGGCGAGAGCATGCGCGCTTGCGAGGCCGTGATAATGCCGTCGGGCGAGAGAATGACATTCACGCCGCCGGCGAGCGCCATTTCCGTTTCGCCCGCGCGCAAGCTTTGACACGCAAGATGCACGGCCGTGAGCGAAGCCGAGCACGCGGTATCAACCGACACGCTCGGGCCTTGCAAGCCGAGCACGTATGAAATTCTGCCCGAAGCAATGCTGTGCGCCACGCCCGCGCCGAAGTAAGTATCGATGTGCTCCGAGCCGCCGGCAGTGGAATGCAGATGCGAATAGTCATTGCCGCTGATGCCGATATAAACGCCGGTGCGGCTGCCCGCGAGCTTGCTTGGAGATTGTCCCGCGCGCTCCAATGCTTCCCATGTCACTTCGAGCAGCAAGCGTTGTTGCGGATCCATACTCTGCGCTTCACGCGGCGCGATGCCGAAAAATTGCGGATCGAATTGATCGACTTGATCGAGGAAACCGGCGCAACGCGTGTACATTTTTCCGGGCGCGTCGGGATCGGGATCGTAATAATCCTCCACGTTCCAACGGCTCGCGGGAATCTCGGTGATGCAATCCACGCCCTCGCGCAGCAATTGCCAAAATTTTTCGGGATCGTTCGCGCCGTTCGGAAAACGCAAGCTCATGCCGACGATCGCAATCGGCTCGCGCTGTTTATCAAACTGCGCTTGGAGGGTGTCGATCTTCAACAAAGCGCGTTTGAGTAAGTCGCGATGGTCTTTGGGTTGAGGGGTGCTCATTTATTCCTCAAAATTATTCGCGTTGGCATAAACAAGAAATTGCTATAATGCCCGAGTTGATATATATTGATACATGAGCGAATTGGATAAGCCCATCATCTGGCTTCATGGCGAAATCAAGACGCCACCGTTTTCTGAATCAGCTCGCATTGAAGCGGGCTTTTTATTGCGCAAGCTTCAGCGCGGGGAGATGTTGTCGATGCCGCATTCTCGAGCCATGCCTTCGATTGGGCCGCGCTGCCACGAATTGCGCATCACCGACAAGAATATCATTTGGCGGATCATTCATCGCATCGACTTCGATGCTATCATCATACAGGGAGTCTTTGCAAAGAAAACCGAAAAAACGCCGCAAGCTGTAATCACAGCCTGCAAACAAAGGCTCAAACGATACGATGACACACTCAAATAACGAGACCAAATTATGAAAATATTAAAACGAAAAAAGCTCGAAGCCCAAGGCTGGCGCGTTGGAAGCGTGCAAGAGTTTCTTGGCCTTACGGACGAAGAGACCGCTTTTATCGAACTTAAGCTCGCGCTTAGTGATCATTTTAAAAAGCTCCGGCAGCGTAAGAATATCTCTCGGGTCGATTTGGCGAAACGGCTGAGGTCTAGCCAATCTCGTATTGCCCAAATGGAGGCCGGCGATCCTTCCGTGTCTTTGGACTTGCTCGTGAAATCGCTGTTGGCGCTTGGCACAACCAACACCGGCCTGGCTCGCGTGATTGCAAATGGCAAACGCAACACGTTAGCTTAAAACTATATCTGCTTTTCAGTATTCATCATCTGGTGAGATCGCACGGACTGAATCTGTATGAAATTCACAAAGAAGCACCCAGAGATTAAGTTGTTGTCGCAATGGCTTTCTCACCCTTCTTTTCAATTCACGTAAATAGTCTTGAGTTGCAGGAAGCGCCAAACCTAGATACGGTTTAGCATATTTAAATTCTTCCGGAGCTATTGCCTCGTAATAAGAAACGACGCTTGCAAGTGCACGATCAAAACTATTACGTTGGGTCTGCGGTGTTCCCGACCCTGCCCCTTTGCATTCCACTTGCCACCATTCAGCGATAGAGACAGATACACCCACAATATCCGCGCCTATCGGAGAAAATGTTGGGTGAAACCCCGTATCTTTAGCCACGCTCAAAATGCGCTCTTGAAATTTTTTCCCTTCCGATCCTTGCTTGTTTGCAATTGAATATCTGTACGGAAGAACTTCTCGGTTGATGAGAAACTTCGTCGTCTTCTTCAAAACATCAATTTCAAGCATAGTCATAACTGATTCTCCAAAACTTTAACAAACCGAAGGGTTGCACTAAAACCTTAGAGCACAAGGCGATAAACGAAACAGCAAAAATCGGTGGGCGATCAAGCAAACGGTTTCCGATAAGGATTTGGACGCTGATGATAGCCCCGCCATTGTTGTGGATATAATCCGAACAGCTCAATATCACCGTAGGCGTCGATTTCTGAATAATCCGCAAGCCAGATTTCCATAAAATCAAGCGAAGCGAAATCATTGATTAGGTCGTCCGTGAGGCAGGTCTTAATATGCCTCAAAGGAGTATCGATCAATTGCAGAACAAGTATGATGTTGTTAGAATTAGGCCACCTATTCTTTTTCTTTAACTCCGCCTTTCTATGAGCCGTCCCCCAGATTAGAGCGATAGCATCGGATGGCTCCAAGAAGTCTTTCTTAAAAAGTGTCGTATCCCATCGTCTTGACTCAGGGTCCCTCATTACTTTGGTCAATTCAAGCCCAAGTGGTTGCTCTTTGGACGAGCATTGGCAAATGAAATCAGGACTTTCAGAACACGAAATAATTGCAAGAGTACGTCCAGTGACATACTCATATGCTTCAGTGAAATATCCAAAAGCGGATTCTTCATTGAATTTTTTACCGGATTCATAATCAGAAATCATAATTTTATCATCCTCGATGAATAGAGAAACTTCGTTAGCGCGAGCAAAGTCGGACTTGCACATAAGAGCCTTCAATTCACCACCAGCCTTTTTGTGCAAGTCCGACTTTCCCGAGAAACATCAATCCATCACTCCAACCATCCAAGCATCACACCTCCCCCAACCTCTCCTCCAACAACGCCGCCATCTCGTCTTCCGATAGCGCATCCAACGCCGCTTCTTTTTCAACAAGAGCGGCTTTGCCGTTTGTAGCAGGCGCTTCGTTCTCAACGGCAGCGCTTTCCAACGCGAGCACGTTCTTGCCGAGATGATTGACCAGCGCTTCAATCGTCGGATGATCGAACAGCAACGTTGCGGGCAGCGTTTGCTCGACACCTTTGCCGAGCGCATTGCGCAGCTCGACGGCCATGAGTGAATCGAGGCCGAGCTCGGTGAGCGGCCGTTGCAAAGAGATCGCGCGCGTTACTTCGAGTCCCAAAACTTTCAGGGCTTGTTCGCGCACGAAGCCGTGCAGAAGATTCCAGCGTTTGCTCATCGGCGCGCTTTTGATTTGCTCCACAAAAGAAGCCGAGGGCTGAGGGCTGAGAGCCAATCGTTGCTCGGGCCACGAAGAGTTTATAAGCTCAGAAAAAAACGGAGAGTGTTTGCGTTCGCCCATGTCCTCGAAAGCTTCGGACCAATTCACGGGCAGCACGCCGACTTGCGGCGGCGTATCATACAGCAAGCGTTCGAAAATTTTCAGGCCCTGCGCGGGCGTGATCACGCTCTTGCCGCCGATGGTGAAACGCTCGCTCTGCTGATGGCGAATCACGGTTCCGACTTCGGACCATGCGCCCCAGTTGATGCTCAACGCCGGCAAGCCCATTGCGCGACGATGATGCGCGAGCACGTCCATGAACATATTCGCTGCGGCGTGGTTGCCTTGTCCCGCAGAGCCGATCAACGCCGCGCCGGTGGAGAAGAGAATAAAGAAATCGAGTTCTTGGTTTTGCGTGAGCGTGTGCAAATTCCACGTGCCGTAAACTTTCGCTTTCATCACCTTTTCAAAACGCGGCCAGTCTTGTTGCAAGAGCACGCCGTCATCAATCGCGCCCGCGGAATGAATCACACCTTTAAGCGGCGGCATCGTTTGATCAATCTTCGCAATCACCTCGGCCATGCGTTGTTCGTCGGCAACATCCGCTTGCTCAACAACAATCCTCGCACCGAGGCTTTCCATCTCTTGCAAAACTGCTTTTGCCTCTGCACTCGGAACGCTGCGTCCAATGAGCACGAGATGCCGTGCTCCCTGCTCGACCATCAACTTCGCTACGAGCAAGCCGAGACCCGCAAGGCCGCCGGTGATGAGGTACGAGGATTGAGGATTGAGGATCGAGGATTGTGGATCGTCGTTCGTTGCTTGCTGTTTACGATCATCTATCCTCAATCTTCGATCCTCGATCTTCACCCCACTGCGCACGAGCCTCGGCGTATAACGCGCGCCGCTGCGAAACGCGATTTGATCTTCGCCGCCGGCGTTTTGTATTTCATCAAAGAGAAGGCGCGCGGCTTCTTCGGCATTTGCGGCGTCGAGATCGATGCGCGTGCATTGCAGCTCGGGGTGCTCCATCGTAATGATTTTGCCCAAGCCCCAGAGCGGTGATTGCGCGAGATTCATTCCCCCATTGAGATGGGTGTTATCGCTCGTCAGGTTTTTTCTCTGATCTAAAGTATCGTCATCATCGAGAGACACCCCTCTGGCCCCCCTCAAGGGGGGAATTACGGGTTGCGCGTTGCGCGTGATCAGCCACAGTCGTGATGATTTCAATCTTTCATTCGCGGCGAGCGCTTGCACGAGGTGCAGCGTGCCGCCGAGAGTTTGGTGTTGCGCGTCGCGTAACGCAGCGAACGAAGCCTGTTCCAACGAAGGCGTATCAATCGGCCAGAGATTGATCACGCCGCGGCATTCAGCGTTCGCGATTTGAGCAAGAACGCGTTTGAAATCTTCCGGCTGCGTGGGATTGATCGGCATGCCGTGTTCTGCTCTCGCATGCACGAGCATGCATGATTGAGCGTTCGCTTCGAACAATTGTGCGAGCTTATTTCCAACGCCACTTTCATCTGCGAGAATAAGCCAATGGCCTTGCGCTTTCGATGAGGCCGTTGACACCCCCCTGGGCCCCCTCAAGGGGGAAAGGATTGCAGGTCCGCGCGCGACAATTGCCCCCTTGAGGGGGGTGTTCTCCTGCGCTGGCGACGACACCGATAACACCCCCCTGGCCCCCCTCGAGGGGGGAATGATTGCAGGCCCGCGCGCGAGAATGACGGCTTGCGTTTGCAACACGCCTTTGCGATCCTCGCTTTGTGGCAATGCCAACGCTTCGGTGAAGTTCATCGCTGCGAGCAAGTCGAGCCACTTGTTCTCGGCAAGCAATGCGTAATCCGGCCGCAGGTCTTTATCGGAATAACTCCACCAGCCGTCGGTGAGGCCCACGGTCAAATCGCCGAAGCGCTGCGGCACACTGCCTTCGAGCAACACGAGCAGGCCTTGGGAAGCGAGCAGCTTTTGTACGTTGCGCAACGTGCGGCGCAGATCGCTCGTGGCGTGCAGCACGTTCGCGGCGATGATGAGATCGAACTGGTGCAACGCGAAACCTTGCGCTTCAAGCTCGGCGCTGATATCCAAGACTTGATAACGCACGAAGGGATAGTCTTTGAACTTTCGCGCGGCGCGCGCGGTGAAGAGCTGGCCGATGTCCGTGAACACATATTCGGTGCGATCCGCAGGAAGAATCGGCAGCACGCGAGTCGTGGTGCCGCCGGTGCCGCCGCCGATTTCGAGCACGCGCAGCGTACGATCTTTCGGTAAATTTTTCAGTGCTGCCGCAACTGCATCCTTTAAAATCAGATTGAATGCTTTAGAGTTTGGCGCTTCTTGATAAAGCCGCTCCGTGTCGGCGAGCGAGCCTTCGGGAAAGAGCAATTGCAACGGATCGATCGCACCGCGCAACGCTTCTGCAAGCCCTTCGCAGCAACGTTTGGTGATGATCAACTCCGATCTGCACGCCGGATATTTTGCGAGCAATTCGTTCATCGCGCGCGCCGTCTCTTGCAAAGGCGGCGCGCTCACCACTTGCCACGCATTCTCATTCTGCGCGAGCGCGCCGTCTTGTTCGAGCATGAGCAGCATGCGCTCGAACAAGCGCCGATGCCGTGCTTGCACATCGAGCTGCGCCATGAGGTCATCGAGTGCGAACCGTTGCCCGAGTTTAAATTCGAAGCCGAGTTGATGCAGCGTTTGCGCAACATACGCGCCGCACAACGCATCGAGTCGCGGCAGCAATTCGTCATAGAGCCGCAGATTGTTTTCATCATACAGCTGCGCAATCTTGGGCTGCACGGCTTGCGCGATCTCAGCGAGCTTGGGAAAATACTCCGCAGCAGAAGGTTGCTCTTCACCGGCGCGCGGTTGCGGGCGCCATTGCACTTCATAAAGCCATTCGTTCAATTTCTGGTATTGCAACCGCAGCATAGCTTCAGGCGCAACGCGCTTGAATTGCAGGCCGGAAAGTTTGGCGAGGGCTTTGCCGTTTTCATCAAACAGAAGCGCTTCGCCTTTTAAGATTTCATGGTTGCCGCGCGCGCCCTCGTGCAACACCGCATGCGCCCACACGCGCGAGGCGGGGCGCTGAAAAAATTCCAAGCGCTCCAAGCCCATGAGCATGTACGTTTCGCCGTGCGTATCGTTCGCGCTCGGCAATGCGGCCTCGAGCGTTTGCAAGCAAGTATCCAGCAGCGCGGGATGAATTTGATATGCGCCCGCTTGCGCACGAAGCGCATCATTCATCTCGATCAAGCCGAGCGCTTCGCCCTCGCGCCGCCAGAGTTTGGCAAGGCGCTGCGATTGTTCGGTCACTTGAATGCCGCGATTGCGCACTTTTTCAACAAGCGTAGAAACAGAACTTTCGACGCAACGCGCTTGAATTTGCTCTAGCGGCAAACACTCATTCTGTTGTCCAACGTCATCCGCTCCCTGTTCTTTGTTTTTTGCTTTTTGCTCTTCGCTCTCCGCCCTCCGCCCTTCGCCCTTCGCCCTCAGAGCTCTGCCGCTCGCGTGCAACCGCCAGGTATCCGTTTGCGCGGCAGCCGTTGCCTCGTTGCTGAAAAATTGAAAAGAGACCTGAGCGGCGCCGGGCGTGAGAATCAATTGCACGGTGCGGCTCTCTTCTTCGGGCAAAGTAATGGCGTCATGAATGACCACGTCTTCCAATACACAACTCTGCGCTTCAAACACTTCCGCAGCCGCGCCCAAAGCCATTTCCAAAAACACGACGCCGGGCACGATGGCCACGCCGTGCGCGCGGTGTTGATCCATCATCGCGAGTTGCGCGAGACGCAATTGCGTTTCGAAGACGTACAGAGGCCCGCGAAGCTTGTGGCCGAGGAGGGGATGTTTAGTTGTGGATCGTGGGTCGTGGATTGTGGATCGTGAAGCGCTTTCTACCATCCACGATCCACGATCTACGATCTTCGAATCTTCAACCCAATACCTCTCGCGCTGAAACGGATACGTGGGCAGCACAACCTTGCGGCGGGAATAATCACGATCAAAGCCGCGCCAGTCAATGGCAACGTTGTGCGTGTAAAGCGTTGCGAGGCCGTGCAGTATTTGCTGCCAATCCTCCCTGCCCTTGCGCAGCGAAGGAATCGCAACCATCGCGTCGTCGGGCAAACATTTACTCGCCATGCCGAGCAGCGTCGGGCTTGGGCCGATCTCGATGAAAGTCTTATGGCCTTGTTGGTGCAGCCACTCGATTGAAGAGGAAAAACGCACGGCTTCGCGCGCGTGGCGGCACCAATAGATGCGAGGATCGAAGACGTTGGATTGCAGATCTTGGTCGGTGGTGCGTTGCTGTTGGCCGGCCGCAGCAAGCTGACCGTTGCTCACGGCAAGTCGAAGCGGCTGCGCCGTGAGATTCGAGACCAAAGGAATTTTGGGTTCATGAAACGTGATGGTGTTCACGGCCTTCGCGAAGTCTTCGAGCATCGGCAGCATCAACGGCGAATGAAACGCATGCGAGACGTTGAGCGGTTTGCTCTGCACGTCCTCGGCGGCGAGTTTTCTGACGATGTTCTCAACCGCGTTTTTCTCGCCCGAGAGCACCACACTCTCGGGCCCGTTGATCGCCGCAATCGCAACGCGATACGAGGAGATCGCGGCAGAAATTTTTTCTTCGCTCGCAAAGACCGCGACCATCACGCCGCCGGAAGGGAGCGCCTGCATGAGGCGGCCGCGCTCGGCAATCAATTTCAAGCCGTCTTCCAAACTGAACACGCCCGCAACGCACGCGGCAACGTATTCGCCGACGCTATGCCCCAGCACCGCGGCCGGTTCGACGCCCCACGAGCGCCACAACTCTGCGAGCGCATATTCAATCGCGAAGAGCGCGGGTTGCGTGAATGCGGTTTGATCGAGGAGGTTGTTGGATGCCGGTTGCTGGTTGTTCGTTACTCGTTGCTGGCTGCTCGTTGCAATTCCCCTCTTGAGGGGGGTGTTTTCGAGTGTAATTAGTTCATCCCATTTTATTAGATCCCGGCCAACACTCCCCGGGCTCCCCTCAAGGGGGGAATCATGTTGCGCATGGCTCGCTTCAGAATAGAGCACCGAGAGCAAGGGCGCTTTAAGATACGGCCGCAGAATCTCATCGCAGCGATCCATCACTTTGCGAAACGTCGGTTGCGTTTCATAAAGCGCTCGGCCCATGTTGAGATACTGCGCGCCTTGTCCGGTGAAAAGAAAAACCACTTCGGGCCGTTTGGAATGTGGCAGCTCGGCGTGTAAGCCCTCGGCTGAAGAAAGATCAGCCGCAAACACGCGCAGCTTGTCTTGCATCTGTTGCGAAGTTTGAGCGAGCAACGTAACGCGATGCGAGAAGTGCGAGCGGCCGGTATTGGCAGTGAAGCAAACGTTCGCCAAAGTGTTCATCGCGTCATGGACGACACCCCCCTCAAGGGGGGAATCATTCTGTGAAGCGAGATGCCGTTCATATCGCAGCGCCAACTCGCGCAACGCCTCATCACTCTTCGCCGAAAGCGCGAGCACCTGCCAAGGCCTCTCCATCACCGCCCGATTCGAATTTGGCTCTTTCTCTTTTTTATCTTCGTTGGCTCCTTGCCCTTCATTGGCTCCTTGCCTTTCGTTGGCGCCTTGCAGTATCACGTGCGCATTCGTGCCGCTGAAGCCGAATGAGCTGGTCGCGCCGATGCGCCTGCCATTGATTTCTTCCCACGGTGTCAATGTCGTGGGAATATCAATCGGCAAATCGTCCCACGGAATGTAAGGATTGCGTTTGGTGAGGTGCAGGTGCGGCGGAATCTGTTGGTGCTGCAAAGCGAGCACGAGCTTGATCAAACCCGCGATGCCGGCCGCCCCTTCGAGATGGCCGAAGTTGGTTTTCACCGAGCCGATTTTGAGACGATCATTCGGCCCGCGCTCCTTGCCGAGCGCTGCGCCGAGCGCATTCACTTCAATGGGATCGCCGAGGGCGGTGCCGGTGCCGTGCGTTTCAACGTAGCCAATATCATTGGGCGAAAGTCCGGCAGCTTTGAGCGCCTCGCGTATGACCATCTCTTGCGCGGGTCCGTTCGGCGCGGTGATGCCGCTGCTACGCCCGTCTTGATTCGCCGCGGACCCGACGATGAGTGCGAGCACATTGTCGCCCTCCTCGACTGCATCGCGCAGGCGCTTGAGCACGACGAGGCCGCAACCTTCGCCGCGCACAAAGCCGTTGGCCGAGGCATCGAAAGTTTTGCAGCGGCCGTCGGGCGCCATCATGTGCGCCTTCGAGAGCGCGATGCTCGTGTCCGGCGTGATGATGACGTTCACGCCGCCGGCAATCGCCATGTGACAAGCGCGGCTGCGCAAATTCAAGCAGGCTTGATGCACCGCGACGAGCGAAGAGGAGCAAGCCGTGTCAATCGAGAGGCTGGGGCCATGCACGCCGAGCAGGTATGACAATCTACCCGAAGCAATCGCATGCGAGCTGCCCGTGGCCGAGTAGGCATCGAAGGTATTGCGGCCTTTGCCGAGCAGGAGCTGCGGATAATCCGTGCTGCAAATGCCGAGGAATACGCCGGTCGCGCTGCCTTCGATTTTCTCCGGCGCAATGCCCGCATGCTCGAGCGCTTCCCACGCGACTTCCAGCAACAAACGCTGTTGCGGATCCATGCTGATCGCTTCGCGCGAAGAGATGCCGAAGAAGAGTGGATCGAAGCGGTCAACCTGTTCGAGAAAGCCGCCGAAGCGCGTGGACATTTTGCCGGGCGCGTCCGGGTCGGCGTCGTAATATGCGTCGAGGTCCCAGCGCTCTTTCGGCACTTCGCGAATCACGTCGCGGCCCTCGCGCAGCAAGCGCCAAAAGGCTTCCGGGTTTTCCGCGCCGGGAAAACGGCAGCCGAGGCCGATGATCGCAATCGGCTCGCGGTTGGCTTGCTCGAGTTTTTCCAGCTTGGATTGCAGCTCCAGCGCAAGCAGAGTGATGCGCTTGGGAGAGAGAGATTTTAGGCGTTCGAGGAAGTCGGACATTTTTTTTACCTTCTGCACTACAAGATCAAAGAAAGCGCTTGAATAGAAATTTTGAGATGACTACTATTCGTGGCCATGAAATTTGAATGGGACAAAAACAAACGCACCAGCAACATTAGAAAGCACGGCATTGATTTCGAAGACGCACATATGGCTTTCAATGAAGAGGCAATCACTGTTTAAGATCGACGCAAAGACTACGGTGAAAAAAGATACCGGCTCATAAGCTTTTTGCGTGGCAGCCTTGTGATGGTTGTCTTCACCCGTCGAAATGACACTGTTCGAATTATTTCACTGAGAAAAGCGAATCAACGCGAGCGAAAACGTTATGTCGAAGACCGATCTCAAACGACTTAGAAACATGCACGACGAGGACATCGATTACTCAGTTATCCTTCCTTCCACCGACGAAGAACTTGCCGCCATGCGGCCTTTGCGCGAAGTTTTTCCGGATCTGGTGCAACGGCAAAAACGCAAGGCACGAATCTCAAAACCAGTTTTATTCCGAGTGCGAGGGAAGGTTCTTGCAGAATGACAGTTTTTAAGTTCTCTTATGAAGATCACAACTTAATATTGCAGCTCTAATTCGCCCCCATCTTCTCCGCAAACAAGCGCTCGATCTCCTCCTCTGAAAGCTCTTCGAGCTTATCGAGCATGCCCGCGGCATCGACCCTTTCTTGTTTCACCTCAACCGCCGGCGCTGTTGCTTCTTCCTCAAACAATTCTTTCGCAAGATAACTCGCCATCGCCGCGGTCGTGGGATAATCGAACGCCAACGTTGCGGGCAAGGCGCGCGGCAAGCCCAGTCCCGTGCCGAGCAAGTTGCGCAACTCGACCGCCATCAATGAATCCAAGCCAATCTCCGTGAGCGGCTGCTTTTCGTGAATCGTTTGCGAAGTTTCCATGCTCAACACCTTCAGGGCCTGCGCTTCGACGTAGTGCAGCAGGAGTTTTTGCCGCTTAGTTGCGGAAGCTTGACGCAGTTGCTGCAGAATCTCAGGCTGTGGTTTCGCCGCTGCAATAGCAGGTTTGACGCGTGGCTTCGTGGCATTGGTCAGCGCCGAGAAATACGGCGGCATGCGTTTGCCTGCGAACATGCCGCCGAACGTGGCCCAATTCACCGGCATCACGCCCGCTTGCGTGACCGGGTGCTCGAACAACATCGCGAGCACTTGCAAGCCTTGCTCGGGCGTGAAGGTGTCGATGCCGCGCACGGCGATGCGGCTGTCGAGATTGTGCCGGGCCGCGGCGCCGATCTCCGACCACGCGCCCCAATTGATGCTCATGGCCGGCAATCCCAACGCGCGGCGATGGTGCGCGAGCGCATCGAGAAACGCATTTGCCGCGGCGTGATTGGTTTGGCCGGGCGAGCCGAGCAGCGCCGAGACCGAAGAGAAGAGCACGAAGAAATCGAGCGGCATGTGTTTGGTCATCGCGTGCAAATGCCACGCACCGTAAACTTTCGGAGCCAACACGTTCGTATAGCGTTCCCACGTTTGTTGCAAGAGCACGCCGTCATCCAACACGCCCGCGGAGTGAATGATGCCGCGCAGCAGCGGCAGGGCTTGGTTGATCTCCGCAAGAATGCGCGTCACGTCTTCGGCTTGGGAAACGTCGCCTTGCAGCGCGAATACTTGCGCGCCTCGTTGTTCCAGTGCAGAAATGGCGCGCTTCGCTTCCGCCGAAGGCGCGCGGCGCCCCATCAATACAAGATGACGCGCACCCTGTTCCACCAGCCATTGCGCCACGAGCAAGCCGAGGCCGGAGAGGCCGCCGGTGATGAGATAGGCGGCGTTCTCGTGTAGCTTGATGCTGGATGCTAGATGCTGGTTGCTGGTCCTTGGTTGCTGGTCACTGGTCACTGCAAACTGATCACTGCTCACGGCCTCTTGCGCGACCACTACCTTCCCAATATGTTTCGCCTGCGCCATGAAGCGAAACGCGCCGCCGGCTTCTTCCAGAGAAAAGGCTTTGTGCGGCAAAGGCTCGAGCTCGCCGCTCGCAATCGCTTGCATCAAGCTCAAAAAGAGCGGGCGGATCGCAAGCGGATCGCTTTTGATCCGTTCCGCAAGATCAATCGCGAAATACGTGGCTTTGCCGTTGGCCTGAGCAACTTGCGCAGCGTTCCAAATTTCCTTCTTGCCGATTTCCAAAAAGCGCCCGTTCGCGCGCAGCAAGCCCAAACTTTTTGAAATGAAGTCGCCGGTGAGAGAATTGAGCACAACGTCGAGGCCTTCGCCGTTGGTCAGCGCCATAACCTCTTCCGCAAAATTCAGCGTGCGCGAGTTCATCACGTGCTCGATGCCGAGCGCTTTTAGATACTCGCGTTTTTCAGCGCTGCCTGCGGTCGCGAAAACCTCCGCACCGGCGCGTTGCGCGAGTTGCACCGCAGCCATGCCGACTCCGCCCGCAGCGGCGTGAATGAGCACGCGCTCGCCAACTGTGATTTTGCCGGCAACGTGCAGCGCATAGTGCGCCGTCAAAAAAGCGAGCGGAATGGTTGCCGCTTCTGCAAAGCTGATTGGTTTCGGCTTGGGTACCACGAGCGCAATACCGGTCGTCACATACGTGCTGAAACCGCCCACGGTCACGGCAATCACTTCATCGCCGATTTTATAGTCGATAATATTTTCGCCGACACGCACAACAACGCCGGACACTTCACCGCCAAGCGGATCACTATCGCCGCGCATGCCCAACACATTGAGCACGTCGCGGAAGTTGAGGCCAGTGGCGGCAACGCGAATCTCAATCTCATCTTTATCGGGAACGCGCCGTGTTGCCGGACGCAATGCGAGACCGTCGAGCGTGCTGTGCACAACGATTTCCAATTGCACCGGCTCGGGTTCTTCGCTCTTCGCTACTCGCTCTTCGCGTTTCGCTTCGCGCTCTTCGCTTTGCGCTCTATCATCTTCAATCTTCATCCGCGCCAGCCGCGCGATGTAACGCACGCCGCCGCGATACGCGATTTGATCTTCGGAATCTTTCGCGCGAATTTCATTGAGAAGGAATTGCGCGTTGCCAATGTCGTCATACGGGCCGAGATCAACGCGCACACAATGCAACTCGGGATGTTCCAGTGTGAGCGCGCGCCCCATGCCCCAAATGGGAGATTGCGCAACTGCGACGTCGTTGGGTTGATCACCGACGGACTGCGCGCCGCGCGTTGCTATCCACAAACCGCGCGCGTGAAAGCCCTCCGTGGAGAGCAGGGCTTGCGCGAGCGACAAGACGCTGCGCGCGCCACGCGATTGCGCCTCGAGTAAATGTTCGAAGCTGCTTTCTGCAACCGGCGCATCATCACTCGGCCAAAGATCGATGACGCCGCGACACGGGATTTGAGGAACAACAAAAGCGTCGTGCAGCAGCCTTTTGAAATCCGCAGGGCTCGTGGGATCGACGCTATACTGCGAAGCCTCGAGCTGTGCGAACGATTCCGCCGGCGAAACCAAGACGCACTGCTCGCCGCGCGCGTGCAATTGCTCCGCAAGCACCTCGGCCAGACCGTTGCGATCACGAAGCAGCAACCAGGCGCCTTCTTCCTGTGATGCCGCCGATGACACCACAATCACGGGGGGAGTTCGCAAGGCTTCTTCACCGTTTGAATTGACTCCGGTGCTCCCCTTCTCCCTTCGCCCTTCGTATAAGAAGCGCGGGCCGCGCGCGAGCAGCACGGCATTCTGCGACAACGCGCGACCGAGGCTCAAATCCTGCGGCACCGCGGTGAATTGCGTGAAGCCTTCACTTTCCAACAAGGTTTGCCATTGCGCTTGCGTGATGAGCGGATACGTGGCGCGCACCTCGACATCGGTGAAGCGCCACCAGCCTTCGGTCATGCCGAAGGTCAAATCAATCCAACGCTGCGGCCTCATGCCTTCGCACAGCATGAGCAAGCCTTCCGGCGCGAGCAGCGTTTTGATGTTCGCCAACGTCTCGTGCAAATCTTTGGTCGCGTGTACGACGTTCGCGCACACGATGAGATCATACTGGTGCGGCGCGAAGCCTTGCGTTTCGGGATTTTGTTCGATATCCAACAACTCATAATGCACGAAAGGATATTGTTTGAACTTCTCGCGCGCGCGGGAGAGAAATAGCGGCGAGAGATCGGTGAAGACGTACTTCGTGCGATCCACGGGAAAATCTTGCAGAATAAAAGAAGTCGTGCCGCCGGTGCCGGCGCCCACTTCCAACACGTGCAGCTTGCGATCTTTCGGCAAACGCGCCGCAATCGTTTGCACCACTTTGCGCACGAGGCCGTTGTAGACTTTTGCGCCTATAGATTCGTCGTACAGTTTTTCGGCGTTCGCAAACGAGCCGCCGGGAAACAACACCTGCAAAGGATCATAGTTGCCTTGCAAAACGGCCGCGAGGTTTTGTCCGCCGCGTTGCAGCAGATGGTATTCGGCCGTGTACGCGGCAAACTCAGCTTCAAAGCTTTGCGCGAGGCTCTGCGCGGATTCGTATTGCGGCAGCTCGCACACTTCCCAAGCTTCACCGTCATGTTGGAGAAAGCCTTCTTCGCGCAGCATTTCGAGCAGGCGTTGCAAGAGTCGATGATGGCGCTCGCTCACGTGCAGTTGTTCCGCCATCTGAGCGGTGGTGAAGCGTTGGCCGGCCGAAAATTTCCAGCCGAGTTGTTCGAAGCTTTGCAGCACATACGCAAGGCTCAAGGCATCGAGGTGCGGAAGGATTTCATCATAGACGTGGAAGCCGTGCTCCGCGCTCAATGATTGCAACTCCGGCAGTAATGTGGCGCCTAGCGCGCTGTTCGCGGGCAAATAATCTGCGGCCGCAAACTTCTCCGGCTCGCGCTCCAACAGCTTGGGTTCCCACTTCACTTCGTAAAACCAATCCTGAAATTTGGCAGCAGAAGAGCGCTGCAACATTTCCGGCGAGGCGCGCTTCACTTGTAGGCCGAGAACTTCCGCGATGAGCTGCCCGTGTACGTCATAAATGTGAAAATCAATCGTTCTGGCCTCTTGGCTCTTTGTCTCCTCGTCTCCTTGCCTCCTTATCGCACCGTGGCTCCAAAGCTCTTCGCCGGGCTGTGACAACAAGCGGAAGGTATGCAGGCCGATGGGCATGAAAATATCTTCCGCGGCGACCTTGCTTTTATCATCCGACATGATCGCACCCACGACTTGCAAACAGGCATCCAACAATGCCGGATGAATGCGATAACGATGCGCTTCCGGCGCAATCGCATCGGTCATGCGTATCCGGCCCAAAGCATTGAGCCCGTCATGCCACAATGCCGTGACTCCAAGAAAGCGCGGGCCGAATTGCAAACCGCCTTCGAGCAGATGATTATAAAACGTCTCGACCGAAATTTCTTCGCGGCATAACGCGCGCAACTCCTCGAGCTGCGGCGAAGCCTGTGTAAGATGGCCATTCGGCTGCGCGAGACGCAGCTTGCCGCTCGCATGAGTTTTGAAAGTCGCTGCGCCGTTTTGTTCAGCCGAAACGAAGCTGATCACTTGAAAACTGCAGCGCTCTTCGTTCTCCGGCGAAAACATGAGCTGCACCGAACGTGCTTCCTCTTCGTGCAGCAGCAAGGCTTCGCGAATATCCATGTCTTCAATCGTATGCACGCCTTCGCCAAAAGCTTGTATTGCCGCCGCGTTGATCATTTCGAGATAAGCCGTGGTGGGCAAAACAGCCACGCCATGCACTTGATGATCTGCGATGAACGGCACGGTTGCAAGACTGAGTTGCGTTTCGAAAATGATTTCGCGCAACAAAGGCGTGTGGAGGCGAGAGCCGAGCAAGGGATGTGAAGACGTGGATTGTGGATCGGGGATCGTGGATCGTGATGAGCGGCTTGAAGAGTTACGATCAACGGCCAACAATCCACCATCTACGACCTTTGCTCTGCGTTCATCATCAAACCAAAAGCGTCGCCGCTGAAAAGGATACGTCGGCAGTGCGACTTTGCGGTGCGCAGAGTCGCGATCAAAACCTTGCCAATCGGGATTCACGCCGTTGACGTAAAGCAGGCCAAGGCTATCGAGCATTTGCGCCCAATCTTCTTTGCCTTTGCGCAACGATGGAATCCAAACGCATTCACTATCGATTTCCTGGCTCCTTGGCTCCTTGGCTCCTTGGCTCTTTGGCTCCTTGCTTTCACCTATCATGCCAAGCAGCGTCGGCTGCGGCCCGATTTCGAGAAAGACGCGATAGCCTTTATCGTGCAGCGTTTGCACCGAAGCCTGGAACTGCACGGCCTCGCGCACGTGGCTGCGCCAGTAGGATTGAGGATCGTGGATCGTGGATTGTGGGTCGTTGTGCTTGAAACGAAAGTCAAAAAGCTTTCCGGTTAGATTGGAAACAAAACCAATGCGAGGCGTCGAGTGCTCGATTGCGCTCGCGACGCGCTCAAACTCCTCGAGCATCGGCTCCATCAACGGCGAATGAAAAGCATGCGAGACGGCGAGCGGTTTGTGTTTGATGCCCGCCGCCGCAAGGCGCGCGCAAATTTCTTGCAAGGCGTTGCGCTCGCCGGAGACGACGATATTCTCCGGTCCATTGATCGCTGCAATGGCAACGGCTTCACGATGAGCCGCAATCGCGGCGGCGACTTTTTGTTCCGAAGCAAAGATCGCGGCCATCGCGCCGTTTGCGGGGAGAGCTTGCATCAATCGCCCGCGCGCGGCGATGAGCTTAAGCCCGTCTTCCAAACTGAAAACTCCGGCAATGCAGGCCGCAACGTATTCGCCCACGCTATGCCCCATCACAATCGCAGGCTTGATGCCCCACGATTGCCAAAGCTGCGCGAGCGCGTATTCGATAGCGAAGAGCGCGGGCTGCGTGTATGCGGTTTGATCGAGGAGGTTGCTGGTTGTTGGTTGCTCGTTGCTGGTTGCTGGTTGCTGGTTGCTATCAGCAATTCCTCCCTTGAGGGGGGTTAGGGGGGTGTCATTAGGAGTATCGCCATCATTCAAATTTTTCGCGTCACGAGCAACACCCCCCTGGCCCCCCTCAAGGGGGGAATGATCCGGATAAAGCACGGAGAGCAGCGGCTTCTCAAGATGAGAGCGCAACAGCTCGTTGCACTCCTCGAGCACGCGGCGAAACACCGGCTGCGTTTCATAGAGCCTCCGCCCCATACCGACATACTGCGCGCCCTGGCCCGTGAAGAGAAAAGCAATTTGGGGTTGATCTTCATTCACAACGAAACCGCGCTGCACGTGAGTGGCGATTTGCCCTTGAGCAAACGCAGCAAGCTTCTCGCGCAACTCGTCCTTTGTTTCAGCTGCAATCGCCAAACGATGCGAAAGCTGCGCGCGGCCGGCATTCGCGCTAGAACAAACCTCGGCGAGTGAATCCTCCTCATGATCCGCGAGGTGTCGTTCATAATGTTGCGTCAATTCATTCAGCGCAGCTTCACTCTTCGCCGAAAGCGTCAACCCCCGTCGCAGCCGAACACTTGGCTCTTTCTCTTTTTTCTCTTCTTCGGCTCCTTGCTCCTCGTTGGCTCCTTGCAGTATGACGTGCGCATTCGTGCCGCTGAATCCGAACGAGCTCACGCCCGCGATGCGCTGGCCTTGACACTTCGGCCAAGCGCGAAGCTGCGTCACGACTTCGACGGGAAGCTCGTGCCATGGTATAAGTGGATTCGGAGTTTTAAAATGCAGTGTCGCGGGAATTTGTTTGTGCTGCAACGCCAGCACGACTTTGATCAAGCCCGTGATGCCCGCTGCGCCTTCGAGATGACCGAGGTTGGTTTTGACCGCGCCGAGGAGAACGGGATTTTCTTTCGCGCGATTTTTCCCAAGCGCTGCGCCAATCGCTTGCACTTCGATGGGATCGCCGAGCGCAGTGCCGGTGCCGTGCGTCTCGATATAACTCACTTCTTCCGGTTGCACGCCCGCATTCGCAAGCGCATCAAGAATCACGGCCTCTTGCGAAGGCCCGTTCGGAGCCGTCAGGCCGCTGCTCGCACCGTCTTGATTGACCGCGCTGCCGCGAATCAACGCGAGAATGCGGTCGCCGTCCGCGCGCGCATCCGAGAGTCGTTTGAGCACGATCATGCCGCAGCCTTCGCCTTGCACAAAGCCGTCGGCGGAGGCGTCGAAAGTTTTGCAACGGCCATCAGCCGCGAGCATGTTGGATTTTGAAAACGTGATCGTGTTATCCGGCGAGAGCACGAGATTGACGCCGCCCGCAATGGCCATGCGGCTCTCGCCATTGCGCAAGCTTTGACACGCAAGATGCACGGCAACCAACGAAGACGAGCATGCGGTATCGACGGTGAGACACGGGCCTTGCAAGCCGAGCACGTATGAGATGCGACCCGCGGCCGTGCTATATGCATTACCCGAGGCATAGTAAGTGTCAAGCAGCGTGGGGTCATTCTGCTTCAATATGAGTTGCGCATAATCGACTTTGCACATCGCGAGAAAAACGCCGGTGCGCGTGTTCAGCAATTTATCCGGCGCTTGCCCCGCCGTTTCGAGCGCTTCCCACGCGACTTCCAAAAGCAAACGTTGCTGGGGATCCATGCTCGCAGCTTCGCGCGGCGAGATGCCGAAGAAGTGCGGATCGAACTTATCGACCTCATCCAAAAACGCGCCCCACTTCGTAATCATCTTGCCTGGCTTATTTGGATCGGGGTCGTAATAGGCGTCAACGTCCCAACGATTGCGCGGGAATTCTTTCACTGCATCGACGCCGTCGCGCAACAGTTGCCAAAAGGTTTCGGGATCGTGAATGCCGTTCGGCAAACGGCAACCGAGGCCGACGATCGCAATCGGCTCGCGCTTGGCATTTTCAGAAGCCGCTAGCTTGGCCTCCATTTCTTCAATTTTCAAAAACGCGCGTTTGAGAGGGGAAAGTTCTTTGGTGGATTTGCCCGTTTCGCTCATGAAAAATCCTGATCCGCTAATCATGTTGGGAAGTTCGGAGTGCGTCGTTTGAGCGTTGTCAAATGCCGTTTCCGGCGAGGCGCAATGCTCGGTAGCTAGCCAATAATTTATCGTCTAGGAAGGGCAGTAGCGGAGAGGAAGTTTTGAAATTTTAGCTTTACCCTTGGGGAGGAATTTCTCTAATTTACGTCATAAAATGATGCAAGATTTTATTCAAGAGGAGCACGCCATGAATGCATGCACTTTTGCCTCCGTGCAAGAAAACTTGGAACACGCCATGAACAAAGTTTGTGACGATCATCTTCCTTTAATTGTCACGCGCCAGAATGAGCGGCCAGTCGTGTTGATGTCTTTGGAAGATTATCACGCGCTAGAAGAAACCGCCTATCTCTTGCGAAGCCCCAACAATGCCCGACGCTTATTGGAATCTATCGCCGAACTGGAAAGCGGCAAGGGCACGGTGAGGGAGTTGGTCGAGTGAAAATCGTTTTTTTCAGAAAATGCTTGGAACGACTACCTCTACCGGCAACAAATAGACAAAAAATGCTGAAACGAATCAACACATTGAGTTGTTCGCATAAGTGCGGAGCGAACATGTTCCACGAAATCCATACTATCTCAGATTTCGAAATCGTCGCCCCATACACACTGCGTATTCGCTTCAACGACGATCAGGTCAAGACCATTGATTTCCGGCCCATGCTGCGCGGCGAATTATACGGCCCACTGCGTGGCGTGAATCCCTTTAACCAAGTTCGCCTCGATCCCGAAATCGGCACACTCGTGCGGCCGAACGAAGCGGACTTCAATTTAATTTCTTACAAGTTCAATCATTGCAAAAAAAGCAAAAAACGTTCACGTAAAGACGCAGAGCCGCAAAGGCGCCGCAAAGAAAAGCTTTGCGGATTCTTTGCGGCTTCGCGTCTTTGCGTGAGACTTTTCTTTTGGTTCCGGCTCGTCCGGCTCATGGTTATTTTGAAGCGGAAAATAAAGAGCACACTTTGATTGCAGCGACGCCAGCATTACCATGGGAATCAACTAGATTCTATGAAGGAACGAGTCGAAAGCGTTTTTGTCCGGTTTTTTTGAAATACGTAGGCCCTCTAAACTTGCTGTGTCCAATGCAATGTTGCTGAATAAGTTGGTAAATAGTTTTCACATAACTATCCCAATGCCGGTAGGTCGGCGGGAGCCTATCGCCTCTATTTCTAATTACGACCTCTTTGATTTCATCCCAATTAGCCTCACCGCCTAGTTCTTTCATGGAGCTTATCACTTCTTCGTCAGTGACTGATCCATAAAACATTTTGAAGTCCTTTCAAATGAAAATTATTCGATACGTGAAGACCTCGAGGCCTTCACACATAGTCCCGCCAAAATTCAAAAATCAAATCATCTCCAACTTCCTCTCCAACATCTTCTCCACTTCCTCTTCCGACAATTCACTGATCTCTGCTTCCGTCGTCTTCCCAGTATTGCCGTTTGTCGGCGGTACGGCTTTCACTTCAACAGGCTTTTCTCTTTCACCAAAAGCTTTCTTCTCCAACAGCTTCGCAATCGCTTCGATATTGGGATAATCGAAAATCAAAGTCGCAGGTAGATTTTCCTTCAGGCCCAAACCTGTCGTCAACAGATTACGCAGCTCGACGGCCATGAGCGAGTCGATGCCGAGGTCCATCAAACGTTGCGTGCGGCCGATGGGGTTCGAGCGTTCGCGGCGCAGAACTTTGGTGACGTGGCCGCGCACGTAGTCGGCCAGCTTCTCCAAACGTTCATTCTCTGGCGCTTCTTCTATCTCGCGCAGAAAAGTTTGAACGCGATCTTCAGTCTTCGGGCGAAGTCGGACTTGCGCCTCAGAGGTCTTGTAAATTTCAAAGGTTTGGGTGCGCAAGTCCGACTTCCCCGAGGCCAACTCCGACTTCATCACAGCGAGCGGCGCTTGCGCGACGAAGATGTGTTGATTGAGAATTTCTGTGGGCGCACCGGGTTCGGGGAAAACTGCAACTTGCTCGAAGCCATGCTCGCGCAGCAGATTCTCCCACATCTTCACGGGCAGCAAAGGAATGTCGCTGCGCAAACCGTCTTCGAAACGTTGCCAGCCTTCAATCAATCCGATGGTCACATCGAACCACGCGGGTTGATGCGTGGTCTCATAGAGCACGAGTGCGCCGCCGGGTTTCAAAAGCGCGAGCACGTGGTCAACGGTCTCGTGCAAATTCTTCGTTGCGTGCAAAACGTTCGCGGCGACCACGACATCGAATTCGTGTTGGCCATAGCCTTGTTCGTGCGGCTTGTTTTCAATGTTCAAAATGCCGTAGCGCAAAAATGGGAATGCTTGAAACCGCTCTGCCGCTTGTGTGAAAAAGAACTCCGACATGTCGGTGAAATAATACTCGGTGCGCGCTTTTGGCAAGATGGGCAAGATCGCGGCAGTGGTTCCGCCCGTGCCTGCGCCCACTTCGAGCAACCGCAAGTGCGCGTCCCCAGGCAACGAACGAACAACCGCTGCAACCGCGGCGCGCGCAATCGCAGTATAATAACGCGACAGCGCCCACTTGTGATAAAGAAATTCCGAAGTCGTGTTCGTGCCGCCGGGGAACAACGTTTCGAGCGGATTCTCTTTGCCCGTCAAAATCGGCGCGAGCAGCTTGCCGCAATGTTGCACGTACTCCAACAGCTCGGGAATTTCAGCGAAGACGTTGCCGAATTTCTTCAAAACGGAGTCGGGCGAAATTTTCGGCAAGGCGCTCGCGTTTGTGAACAGCTCGCCTTCGCGCAGGAGTACGCCTTCATTCACCAGCTTATTCAGCCAGCGTTGCGCCAGATGTTTGTAGGTTGGAAGAATATTAGTCCGTTGCAGAAAACTCTCTAGCGTATGCTTCTCATCCTTCTTGGTGAAGGCGCGCAGCTCACGCATTGCCTGCACAATGTAAGCCGTCGCGAGGCGATCCAAACATTGCCACTTCGCCGGATATGTGTGCAGGGGCATGTCGAAGGGAATCTGCTGCGATTGATGGCGCGCGGCTTCGGTTATTGCTTCCCAGCGAAGGGCGACGGGCGAAAGGTGAAGGGTGATGGGTGCGCCCTTCGCTCCTCGCTCTTCGCCTATCGCCCTTCGCTCCTCGCTCTTCGCTTCACGATCTACTTCAATCCAATACCTCTGCTCTTGAAACGGATAGTTCGGCACAACGACACGGCGGCGGGAATAATCGGCCTCAAACTTTTCCCAATCCGGCTTCACGCCATTGACGTAAAGCGTTGCCAAACTTTCGAGCATTTGCTCCCAATCCTCGCGGCCGTTGCGCAACGAAGGCAGCCACGCGCCTGCGTTGTTCGGATAACACTTCTGTCCCATTACCACGAGAATCGGCGACGGGCCGAGCTCAACAAACACGCGATAGCCGAGGCCGTGCAGCTTTTGCAGCGCTTCAGAATAGCGCACGGTGTAACGCAGATTGTGCCGCCAATAAGCCGTGTCGAGCAAATTGTCCTCGGTCACAAAATCCAAACGCATGCTCGAGAACAGCGCGGTCGTTGGCATTTGATATTGCGCGCGACGGCACGAGGCTTCAAACTCATCCAACACCGGCTCAACCAGCGGCGAATGGAACGAGTTGGAAACTTGCAACGGCCGGGTTTTGACGCCGCTTGCTTCGAGCTTGCGCAAAATTTCGAGCACGGCCGCACGCTCGCCGGAGATGACCGTGCTCTCCGGCCCGTTGATCGCCGCAATCGCCACGCGATCGACATACGGCGCAATCGCTTCCGCGACACACTGTTCATCAGCAAGGATCGAAGCCATCAAGCCATTCTGCGGCAAACCGTGCATCAAACGGCCGCGCTCGCTCACGATCATCAAACCATCTTCAAGGCTCATCATGCCCGCGACGGTTGCGGCCACGATTTCTCCGACGCTGTGGCCCATGATCAAACCGGGCGCGACGCCCCAAGAACGCCACAACTCCGCGAGCGCGTATTGCAATGCAAAGGTTGCAGGCTGCGTGTAATTCGTATCATCGAGCGGCGAATGCTCGCCCGCTTTGGAATAGAGCACGGAGAGCAAGGGCTTCTCTAAATGCGCGCGCAGAATTTCATCGCAACGCTCCAATGCTTTGCGAAACGTGGGTTGCGTTTCAAAAAGCTGCTTGCCCATGTTGCTGTATTGCCCGCCCTGTCCCGTAAACAAGAACACAACCTCCGCGCGATTCGTGCCGTCCGACCACGCGTTGTACACACCTAGAGTTTCTTGTTTGTTGATGAAACCCGAAAGTTTTTCACGCATTTGCTCGGCTGAATTTGCCATGAGCGACAAGCGATGATCGAAGTGCGCGCGTCCGGCATTCGCCGAATAACAAACCTCCGCGAGCGTGCTCGTCTCATTCTCCGCGAAATATTTTTCATAACGCTGCGCCAATTCGCGCAAAGCCGTCTCCGTCTTCGCGGATATGTTGAGAAGATGAAGGGGGCGATCCGCTTGATCAATAACTCCCCCGTTCTCCCGTTCGCCCGTTCTCCCGTTCGCCCATTCTTCAACCACCACGTGCGCGTTCGTGCCGCTAAAGCCAAACGAGCTGACACCGGCGATGCGTTTGCCATTTTGCGCAGCCCAAGGCGTGCGTTGCGTGGGAACGGTGACGGGCAAATCTTTCCATGCAATATGCGGGCTGAGTTCCTTCAAATGCAGATGCGGAGGAATTTCTTGATGCTGCAATGCGAGCACGACTTTGATCAAGCCCGCCACGCCCGCAGCAGTTTCAAGATGTCCGACATTGGTTTTAATCGAGCCGATCATGACAGGACTATCGGGCGCGCGGCCGTCGCGCAGCGCCGCGCCAAGCGCTTGCGCTTCGATGGGATCGCCGAGCGAAGTGCCGGTGCCATGCGCTTCGACATAACTCACTTCATGCGGCGCAACGCCGGCATTCGCCAAGGCTTGACGAATCACGGCTTGTTGCGAAGGCCCGTTCGGCGCGGTGAGGCCGCTGCTGCGGCCGTCTTGATTCAAAGCAGAACCACGAATGACGGCGAGAATGTTGTCGCCCTCTGCGATCGCATCCGAAAGGCGTTTGAGCGCGACAAGCCCCGCGCCTTCACCGCGCACGAAGCCGTCGGCTGCGGCGTCAAAAGTTTTGCAGCGTCCATTCGCGGCCATCATGCGCGATTTGGAAAAATTGATGAGCAGCTCGGGAATGATGATAAGATTCACGCCGCCCGCGAGCGCCAAGTTGCATTCACGATTGCGCAGGCTTTGACACGCGAGGTGCATGCCGACGAGCGAAGACGAACATGCCGTGTCGAGCGAAATGCTCGGGCCTTGCAAGCCGAGAAAATATGACAACCGTCCCGAAGCCACGCTATGCGAAGAACCGGTTGCGAGATACGCGTCAATGTTCGTGGGGTCGACGTATTGCATTTGCATTTCAGGGTAATCGAACGCCGCAATGCCGACGAACACCCCGGTGGCGCTGCCCACCAATTTCTCCGGCGACTGGCCCGCGTTTTCGAGCGTTTCCCAAGCGACTTTCATGAGCAAGCGTTGTTGCGGATCCATGCTGACCGCTTCTCGCGGCGCGATGCCGAAAAAGTCCGCGTCGAACTTGTCGATGTCATTGATGAAGCCGGCCCAACGCGTGGACATTTTGCCGGGAGCGTCGGGATTGGGATCGTAATAGTCGTCAATGTTCCAACGATCCTTGGGCACTTCGGAGATGGCGTCCACGCCGTCGCGCAAGAGCCGCCATGCGGACTCGGGATCGTGCGCGCCGCCGGGCCAACGCAAGCCCATGCCGATGATTGCGACGGGTTCGTTCTTCGCGCGCTCCGTTTCTGCGAGCTTCGCTTTCAGTTCACGGATTTCCAGCAGCGCGCGCTTGACGGGAGAGAGTTGTTCGAGAGGTTCGGGGATAGACATGGTGATATCCTAGTTAAAAAAACTTTTTCTTGACTTTCAGCGCCGGTGTATGTACTGATGATTAAAACAAAACCTAGCGCACTTGACGAGGGGTTGCAATGGATGCCTTGATCTATATCAACAAAGCGAATGAGAATCTGGAAGCGGCTCGGCTTTGCCATCAAAACACTCACTACAATGCCTGCACCAACCGCGCGTATTATGCCATGCTCCAGGCCGCGGTCGCGATTCTCAGCGCCAAAGGATTCCATTCCCAAGAGAACCGCATTGATCATATGCGCTTGCAGTCGACGTTTGCAAACGAACTAATCAACCGCAGAAAAATTCTGCCCGCGAAGTTCAAATCATATTTGCCGGATGCGCAATTTTTCCGTAACGCGGCGGATTATGAAACGCTCATGATCAGCAAAACCACCGCCCAGCGACAATTGGCGCAAACCATGGAGTTCGTCGAAAGCGTGAAAAAGGAATTGCACCATGCTCAATCTTAAACAAGAAGAACTGCTCCAGCAATTCATTGCTGACCTCCACAAAAATTTTCCTGAGCTCGAGATCCTCAATGTGGTTTCGGGGCCGGAAAACCCGCAAGAGCTTTGGATCCGAGTCGTTGCGCCCGTAGACGAAGAGCGGCTCTTCGAGCTGGCAGAGTTCAGCGGGAACCGCACCACAGACATTCTACTAGATTACGGCTATTATTTTCTTGTTGTGCCTGCAGCAAAACCAGCCAACGGCTCTACAAACGGTTCGTCATCAATCCTTCCGGAATCGAGCGTGCTTCTCAATTACTAAAGCCTCGAGCACAGCCGGGCTTGCACAAAAAGGTTGCAATCGTTTCCAAACACCCGTTTATGCAAGTCCAGCTTCCCTGACGATTTTATTTCCTCCCAACTCCTCCAACAGCAACGCCTCCGCCTCTTCATCAGATAATTGCGCCAGCTCTTGTTTCATCGCTTCCTTCTTGCCGTTTTCAACCACAGCAGCTTGCGCTTTGCCGTTCTGCGTTTCTCCCGAAACCTCCAAAGCGAGCACGTCTTTCGCGAGGTACTCCGTCACTGCCGTGATCGTCGGATAATCAAACAACAGCGTAGCCGGCAGCGCGCGCGGCAAGCCCAAGCCGGCGCCGAGCACGTTGCGCAGCTCGACGGCCATGAGCGAGTCGAGCCCCATTTTTTGCAAGGGTTGCTCTTTGTCAAGAGGTTGCGAGGAGTCGAGCCCGAGCACGCGCAGGGCTTGGTCTTTCACGTAACCGAGCAAAAGATTCTTGCGGAAGTTGTGCGGGGCGTTCTGCAATTGCTCCAAAATTTTCGGCTGCGGGTTTGAAGAAGCTGCAGGCTTGCTTTCGACTTTGGCAGAAGCGCTCTCGATCAACTCTGAAAAGAACGGCGCGCATGCTCCACCAAGTTGCTGCGCATACTTCGCCCAGTTGATTGGCGACACGCCGACCTCTACGAGATTCTGCTGCATGATGCGGTTGAGCGCTTGCAAGCCTTTTTGCGGCGTAATCGCGCCGACGCCTTGTACGCTCACGCGCGCATCAACTTTGCGTTCCGCCGCCGCGCCAATCTCCGACCACGCGCCCCAATGAATGCTGGTGCCCGCTTGCCCGCGATTGCGGCGATGCTGCGCGAGTCCGTCAAGAAATGCGTTCGCCATCGCATGATTGCCTTGTCCGCGCATGCCGAGCATGGAAGCCATCGACGAATAGAGCACGAACAAATCTAACGGCTCGCCTTGCGTGAGCTGGTGCAGCAGCCATGCACCGTTTACTTTCGGGGCGAGCACTTTTTCAAAACGCTCCCACTTTTGTTGGAGCAGCGCCCCGTCGTCGAGCACGCCGGCGGAATGAACAATACCGCGCAGCGGCGGCAGGTTTTTTTTGATCTCCAACAAAACTCTTTTCACGTCCTCTGCGCGCGCGACGTCGCCTTGCGCGATGAGAATTTTCACTCCGCGTTTTTCCATCTCCGCGATCGCGAAGCGCGCAGTTTCGGAAGGCGCGCTCCTCGCCAAAAGCGCAAGATGGCGCGCGCCCTGCTCCACCAACCATTGCGCAGTGAGCAAACCGAGCCCGGCGAGGCCGCCGGTGATGAGGATCGTGGATTGAGGATCGCGGATTGTGGATTGTGGATCGCGAATGGGCAATAACGATTCACGATCTACTATCTTCGCTCTGCGATCTTCCCCAACCTGCTCCACTACAATTTTCCCAATGTGCTTCGCGCCTTGCATGCAACGGAACGCGCTCACAACCTCCGATGCGGAGAAAATCCGCATGGGCAAAGGCTTCAAGCTGCCGTCAATGATGCCGGCCATAACTTCGCGCAGCAGCGTTTTAATCAAAGCCGGGTTCTCTTGCGAGGCGGCCGCAAGATCGACGACGTGATAGGAATGAACACGCTTAAAGTTATCCACTTGCTCGCGGGCCCAAATATCGCGTTTGCCGATTTCGAGGAAGCGGCCACGGTCTTTCAACACCGAAAGGCTGACCGGGATGAACTCGCCGCTCAACGAATTCAAGATGACGTCGAGGCCTTCGTTATTGGTGAGCTGTATAACTTCGCGCGCGAAGTGCAACGAACGCGAGTCGAATACGTGCCGCACGCCCAGCGACCGGAGAAACTCGCGTTTTGCTTCGCTGCCCGCTGTCGCATAAACTTCCGCGCCCGCGCGCTGCGCGAGTTGCACGGCCGCCATGCCCACGCCGCCGGCTGCGCTGTGAATGAGCACGCGCTCGCCCGGCCTCAATTTGCCGAGGTGAATGAACGTGTAATACGCCGTCATAAACGCGCTCGGAATCGTCGTGGCTTCGGCAAAGCTCATGTGCTCGGGTTTGTGCGTGACCAAATCTGCGTGCGTCGTCACGAACGTGCTGAAGCTGCCCGAGGCAATCGCCATCACTTCGTCGCCATTATGGAAATCCGCAACGCCCTCGCCGACGGCGGCAATCGTTCCGCTGCACTCGCCGCCGAGCGGGCCGGCGTCGCCGGGGTACATGCCGAGCGCGTTGAGCACGTCTCTGAAATTCATTCCAACGGCATGCACGCGAATTTCAACTTCACCGGCTTTGGGTGCGCGGCGTTCCGTTGGTTGATAGTGCAACGTATCGAGCACGCCGGGCGTGTTGATGATTAGTTGCGAGGATTGTGGATTGTGGATTGTGGATCGTAAATCGCTCGACTTCATCCTCAATCTACTATCTACCATCAACGATCTACGCTCTTCGTCTTTAGACGAAACCCGCGCCAGCCGCGCGACATAACGCTCGCCTTCACGACACGCGACCATGTCTTCGCGATCACGCACGCATACTTCGGTGAAGAGCGCTTGCGCGGTTGTTTCGTTATTCGATTGCAGGTCGACGCGCACGCAATGCAGCTCGGGGTGTTCGAGGCTGATAATTTTGCCAAGCCCCCACATGGCAGCTTGCGGAACTTCCACTGGCTCAACTTGTGGTGCGAGAGATTGCGCGTTTTGCGTCACCAACCACAAACGCGGGGTTTCGCCGCAGTGGGATTTGACCAGGGCTTGCACGAGATGTAAAACCGCAACGCCGCTCTTGGTTTGTGTTTGATGCAATTCTTGCAGCGGCATATCATCGCGCGTGCGTTCATCCAACGCCCACAAATAGATTGCGCCGGCGCAATTCCTCTCGCCTAACACTTCTTGCAAGAGCCGCTGAAAATCTTCGGCGCGCTCGGGGTTGAGGGTGAAATGCTCCTCATCCAAAACCGCATAAGACTCACTCGCGGAGGCGAGCACACTGCTTTGCCCTTGCGCGTGCAGCAAGCCGCGCAGTTTCTCGCCGAGGCCGTTTGCATCCGCAAAAATCAACCAGGGGCCGTTCGCGGTGTTTGTGCTCTCACGCGAGGAAACGCGCGGTCCGCGCGCCAGAATCATGGCGTGTTGCGCCAACGCACGACCGCAACTCGCTTTCTCTTCCGGCGCCGGAATCGCGAGCGCGCCGGAGAATTGCTCTTCTGCAAGAAACTTCATCCAAACCGGTTTCGAGAGCAAGGCATAATCGGGGCGCAGCTCCGTATCCGTAAACTTCCACCAGCCTTCGGTCAAACCGAAAGTGAGGTCCACCCAACGTTCGCGCTCCGTGCCTTCGAGCAACACCAGCAAACCTTCCGGCGCGAGCAGTTGCTTGACGTGCTGCATCGTCCGGCGCAAATCTGCTGTGGCGTGCAACACGTTCGCGGCGATCACGATATCGAAGCCGTGCACCTCAAACTTTTGCGCGAGCGGCTCGCGCTCGATATCGAGCGTTTGATAACGCACGAACGAATACTCGCGAAACTTGTTTTGCGCTTTGTGCAAGAATGCCGGCGAGACGTCGGTGAAAACGTACTCGGTGCCCTCCGCAGGCAGGTGCGGCAACACGAACGCAGTTGTGCCGCCGGTGCCCGCACCGATTTCGAGCACGCGCAGCTTGCGCTCCTTGGGAAGATGAGCGCTTGCGCCGGATATGGCGCAAGCCACCAAACGATTCATCGCCTGCGTGATCGGCGAGTGCTGATAGAGTTTTTCGAGAATCTCAACCGAGCCGCCGGGAAAGAGCAATTGCAGCGGGTCATATTCACCGCGCAGAACTCGAGCGAGGTGCCGACCGCAGTTGTAGGTTAGAATAAGCTCCGTCGCGCTCGCCGGATATTTTTGCAAGAGCGCGTTGTATTGCGTTTCGAGATTTTCGTTCCCGGGAAGGAGCGCGACGCTCCACTCTTCATGCTCCTGTTTGAGCATGCCGTCATCCGCCAACATTTCCAGCATGCGTTTGAGCAAGCGTTGCTGCTTGTCGATCACGCTCAGTTGTTTCGCAAGCGCGTCGCTCGTGAAGCGTTGGTGTAATGAAAATTTCCAGCCGAGTTGTTGCAACGCCTGCACGACGTAGGCCGAGCAGAGCCGATCAAGCTGCGGCAGCATTTCTTCATATGCCGAGAGCTCGGCTTCTCCGCGCAACGAGGGCAAGAGCGGCTGCGCAGCTTCGGCGAGTTGTGCGGGCGAGGCGAGGAACGATTCCTTCGCCGTTTGGCTCACGAGCGGTTTGGGACGCCATGCGATTTCGTAGAGCCACTCATCGATGCTCTCATGCAAAACACTTTGCAACGCCTTGGCGCTGGTGCGCTTCACGAGCAGGCCGCGCAACTCCGCGACTAATTCGCCCTCGTTGTCATAAACTGCAACATCGCCGGTATAGGTCTCCGCATTTTTCTTTTCATCAACACGAATGATGGCGTTGCTCCACAATTGCGCGGATGGACGTTTATAGAAGCGATAACTTTCGACACCGAGCGGGAGGAACGTTGCGTTATCGTTCTCATGCTCCTGCTCCTGCTGCGCGTTAATTCCCCCCTTGAGGGGGGTGTGCTCTTGGCTGATACTTTTATCCCTCGCTGCGCACCGTAATGCGAGGTCATCCACAGCTTCAGTAGAATGCGATGATATGGACAACACCCCCCTGGCCCCCCTCAAGGGGGGAATTTCTTCTTCGTTCGATGAGCGAATTACTTCTTCATCCAACTTGAGGGCTATGCTCCCTATTCTCGGCAACGCTGCGGCGAAAACTTGCAGACAGGCGTCGAGCAACGCCGGGTGCAAGTGATACGCATGCGCTTCTCCCTCCAACTCTTGCGGCAGTGCAACCCGGCCGAGCGCTTCACCCTCACGCCGAAAGAGCTTTTGAATGCCGTGAAATTGCGGGCCGAAGTGCAGACCTCGCTCCCACAATTGGTGGTAATAATCTTCGATGGAGATTTCTTCCGAGCACCGCGCTTGCAGCGTTTGCAAATCGCGTTGTTGCGTTGCGCTCGCAGAAGTCGTCATTGCGGCTTTGCCGGTGACATGAACTTTATGCTCGCCATCGTTGTCCGCCGCTTTGGTATTCAAACTGATCAATTGAAACGAAGCCGCGCCGTTCTCCTCCGGTTTGAAGACGAGTTGGATGGCGCGCGCGTCATGCTCCGGCAAGAGCAACGGCTCGTGCATCACGATTTCATCCAACCCCGGCGCGCTTTCGCCGAACGCGGCCTTCGCCGCGGCCAAAATGATTTCGAGATGGCCGGTCAACGGCAGTACGGCCATGCCGTGGACTTTGTGATCTTCAAAATACGGAAACAGCGTCGTGCTGAGCCGTGTTGCAAATATCGTCTCTTTGATGAGCGGCGATTGCAGGCATTGCTCCAAGAGAGGATGGTTGATCGTGGATCGTGGATCGTTGTTCGTGGAACGCGCTTTACGATCTACCATCCACGATCTACGATCTTCGATCTTCGAGCTACTCTCCTCAATCCAATACCGCTTGCGCTGAAATGGATACGTCGGCAACCACACGCGGCGGCGGGCATAGTCTTGCTCGAAACGTTGCCAATCCACTTCGAGGCCGTTCACGAACATCGCGCTCACGCTTTCGAGCATTTGCTGCCAATCCTCGCGGCCTTGGCGCAGCGAAGGAAACCAATTGCCATAACCGTCGGGCAAGCAGCGGCGGCCCATGGCAAGCTGCGTGGGGTTCGGGCCGATTTCAAGAAAGCCGTCGATACCCATTTCGTGCAGCGTGCGCATGGCAGCATAGAATTGCACCGGCTCGCGCAAATGGCGGCGCCAGTAGGTGCGAGGATCGTGGATCGTAGATTGTGGATCGTACGCATGCACACTATCTTGCAAATCAAAGCGGAGCAGTTGCCCGGTGAGCGTAGAAACGAGGCGCAGCTTGGGCTGATGATATTTTACTTCAGACGCGACGCGCGTGAATTTATCCAAAGCCGGCTCGATGAACGGCGAATGAAACGCATTCGAGATCGCCAGCGGGCGCACCTTGATTCCTTCCTTCTCGAAACGCGCGAGCAAGTCATGCACTTCTTGCTTGCCGCCCGTGATCGTAATACTGTCCGGGCCGTTGATCGCCGCGATGCAAATGTTGTTGCCATAAGCGGCAAGCGCTTTCGCGACGTACTCCTCGCTTGCTTGTACGGAGGCCATCATCCCAATTGCGGGCAGGTCTTCAGTCAAGCGGCCGCGTTCCGCCACGAGCTTCGCGGCGTCTTCCAAACTATAAACACCGGCCAGCTGCGCCGCCATGAACTCGCCGAGACTGTGGCCCATCACCACTGCCGGCTCGAGGCCCCACGAGAGCCACAATTGCGTGAGCGCATATTGCAGCGCGAACATCGCAGGCTGTGTGTAGAAAGTTTGATCGAGCAAGTTGCTCGTTGCTGGTTGCTCGTTGCTGGTTGCTGGTCGCTGGTTGCTGGTTGCTCGTTGCTCAATGCTCGCTGCAATTCCCTCCTTGAGGGGGGTCAGCGGGGTGTTATTCATTTCTGGATAAAGCACAGAAATCAGCGAAGTCTTAAGATAAGGCCGAAACAATTCATCACAATGCTCAAGCGCCTTGCGAAAAGTCGGTTGCGTATCATAGAGCACGCGCCCCATGCCGATATATTGATAACCTTGTCCGGCGTACAGAAAGGCAAGCTTGGGACGTTTGCTGCGCACCTCTCCGAAAACAAAGCCCGCGGCTTCTCTTCCTTCAACAAAATCCATCAGACGTGTACGCGCTTGTTCGGAGGAATTTGCAACCACGGCCAATCGTTGCGGAAATTTCGCACGCCCAACATTGGCCGAATAACAAACATCCGCAAACGATTGGGAGCCGTGCGTGGCGAGATGTTCGGCGTAATTTGCAGCCGTCTGCCGCAAAGCCGTTTCATCTTTCGTAGAAAGCGTGAGCAGGTGTGCGGTGCGGTCTTCTTCAAGACGGCGAGACGGGGAGCCAAGGTGACTGGGTGACTGGGCGACTGGGTGAATTTCTCTCAATCCCCCCATCTCCCCTTCTTCCCGTCCCCCTTTCTCCATCAACGGCGCTCCTTCCAGAATCACATGCACGTTCGTGCCGCTGAATCCGAACGAGCTGAGGCCTGCCAAACGCGGTTTTTCAGTTCGCGGCCAGGGCGTGCGTTGTGTTGGAACCGCGATCGGCAATTTATCCCAACGCATTTGCGGACTGAGTTTTTGGAGATGAAGATTCGGCGGAATCTCTTCATGGTGCAGACTGAGCACGACTTTGATCAAGCCCGCCACGCCCGAAGCGGATTCCATGTGGCCGAGATTGGTTTTCACGGCGCCGAGCAACAGCGCATTTTCTTTCGGCCGGCCTTCGCCATAAACAGCGCCGAGCGCTTCGACTTCGATGGGATCACCCAACGTCGTGCCCGTGCCGTGAGTTTCGACATACTGCACTTGTTCCGGCAACACGCCCGCATTCTCGAGCGCCATGCGAATGACCTGCTCTTGCGCCAAACCGTTTGGAACAGAAAGCCCGCTGCTCGGCCCGTCTTGATTGGCAGCCGTGCCGCGAATAAGCGCGAGAATATTGTCGCCCTCCGCAAGCGCGCGCGACAGCGGTTTGAGAATGACTGTGCCGCATCCTTCCGAACGCACGAAGCCGGAAGCGCCCGCATCGAACGTGCGGCAACGGCCGTCAGGCGAGAACATGCCCCATTTCGAAAAACAGATATAGGCTTCGGGCAAGAGAATGACATTCACGCCGCCCACGATTGCCATGTTGCAATCGCCCGCGCGCAGCGCTTGACACGCGAGGTGCAACGCGACTTGCGAAGACGAGCATGCGGTGTCAACGGAAACCGCCGGGCCGTGCAAGCCCAACAAGTATGCGACGCGGCCCGAGACACAGTTGTTGACATTGCCAGACATCGTGTACGCGTTGATGTCGGTGAGCGTGAGGTGCTTCGTGTGCAAATGGCCGTACTCCGAAGTAGTCACGCCGGCGTACACGCCGGTTTGGCTCTCGTACAATTTCTCCGGCGCAATCGCGGCGTTTTCCAGCGCCTCCCACGCGACTTCGAGAAACAAACGTTGTTGCGGATCCATGCTCACGGCTTCGCGCGGCGAGATGCCGAAGAAGTGCGGGTCGAATTTGTCGATGTCGCGCAAGTAGCCGCCCCAGCGCGTGTAGGTTTTGCCGAGCGCATTGCGGTCCGGATCGAAATAAGCATTGCTGTCCCAACGTTCCGGCGGAATCTCGGTGATGGCATCGACGCCGTTTTGCAGCAGCCGCCAGTACGATTCCGGGCCCGTCACACCGCCGGGAAAACGGCAGCCGAGGCCGATGACGGCAATCGGTTCTTTGCGCTTTCGTTCGAGCGTTGCGAGCTTGCCTTGCAGCTCCGCGATTTTGTTGAGCGCCTCTTTGAGAATCGCTTTGCGATCCACGTCCTTTGCGGCAATACTCATTTGGAGTCCTTGTGCTGCTGATCAAATGATAAAAACGCTGCTTGCTTCAGGGTGATTAATTCTTTACTGCAGCAACGCTTCCACTTCCGCCTTTTCATAAAACTGCCAGATCACTCCCTCTGATTGCAGCAGCCTTTCTCCGAAAGCCTGCATGAGCTTCCGGTCGTAGAGCACGTTCTTATTTTTATTCTCCAACGGCTCGCGCAACGTTTCCGCAGCCGGTGTGACAACGCGCAGTGCTTGTCCGTTGGAAGAAATCAAATCTTCATAACGCAGAATGGCGTGGCTCGGCAAAAGCTCGACGTACGTTTCAAAATACCAGGACAGCGCCTTGATCTGCCAATCCAATTCGTCTTTCGTGTCTGCAAGCGCAGCCGCAAGCTTGGGCGCGAAAGTCCCGACCGCCGGTTCCAAGATATCGTGCATGGGAAAATTGACGCTATTCCATGAAGTCAAAATCGAAACCGGATTGCGAACGATGGCGAAGCACGGGAAGCGCGGCGCCAAATCCGCGAGCAGGATCGTGAACAATGCCGGATCTTTGGTGCACAACAAGAAGCGCTCCGAAAGTTCTTTATCCGCAACGAACTCGCCGCGTTTGTCCGTCATCTCTCTGCCGCCGCTCGCGCTGGTCTGATCGGCGAAAGAATTATCCACCACCTTGCCGCCGGATTGCCGCGAGATGGTCGCGCCGCTCGCGCGCAGCGATTTCCGCGCCTTGCGAAAAAAATGATCCACGGCCTCGCACATTGCATCACGCGAGCCTAACCGCAGCACGGCACGCACGCGGATCGGCTCGTGCAAAGCGATGACGTCCGGCAGCTTGTTCAACAAGTAGCAGGCTAGCGTGGTGCCGGAACGCGGCACGCCGGTGATGATCACATTGGGTTTGGCCATAACGCTCTCCAGTAAAAAAGTTCAATGGGAAAAAGTCAGCGGCAAAGTTTTCAAGCCGCGAATCGAAACGTTCGGACTCCACGCCGGAGTTTCATGAACGAGCGCGAGATTGCGCAAGCGTTGCAACAATGTGTTGAATGCAATTTTCGCTTCGGCGCGCGCCAAGGAAGCGCCGATGCAATAGTGGATGCCTTCACCGAAAGAAAGATGTTCGTTCTCCACGCGCGTGAGGTCCAAACGATCAGGCTCGGCAAATTTTTCAGGATCGCGATTCGCAGCCCCGATCACGCCCACAACGAGCTGGCCGGCGCTGACGCGCTTGCCGCCGATCTCGAGATCTTCCAACACGCCGCGCCCGACCATCAGTGAAGGGCTGTCGAAACGCAACAAATCTTCAACGGCAGTTTGCGCCAAGCCGGGATTGTCGCGCCACATTTCCATCTGCTCGGGATGGCGCAACAGCGCGAGCATGCCGTTGCCGATGGGATTTTCCGTGGTCTCATGGCCCGCCCACAAAATCATCATGCAGCTCGCCAAAACTTCATCCTCCGTCAATTTCTGGCCTTGCTCTTCGGCGCTCAACAACGCGCTCAAGAGATCGTCTTGCGGCTCTTTGCGCCGTTCGCCGGCGAGATATTTCATGCACCGCCAAAAATCCATCACCGCCATAAAATGTTGCTTATGATTCGCATCACCGGGTTGGAAGTCTACGATCTTCAACAACGCTTTGGACCATTCTTTGAGTTGCTCTTGAAACGTCGAGGGAATGCCGATGATCTCCGCGATTACGCTCGCGGGCAATGGAAATGCGAAATCGGCGATGAGATCCATCCCGCCTTGCTTCTGCACTTGATCGAGCAAAGCATTGGCGATCACTTCGATGCGCGGCTTCAACTTTTCCACCATGCGCGGCGTGAACGCTTTGATCGACAAACGCCGCAGCCGGGTATGATCAGGCGGATCGCGAAAGATGATGAACTTGCTGAGAATCGAAAAAATGGGATTGTTGGCTGATGTCTTTTGCGCGCGCTTCGCCCCCGGCACCAAGTTGTGCAGCTCGCGGCTGACGCGAGCATCTTTCAGCAAGGCTTCGACCTCGGCATGCCGAAAAAGATACCAGCACCCCGGCGAACCGGGAGTCGTCGATCGCCTCCAATGCACCGGATCGCTCGCGCGATAGCGATGATAGAAGGAATAAGGGTCGACGAGAAACTCGGGCAGCATCGGATTGAGCGGCGCGAGATCATTGCCGGCTTCGCTTGCGGCGACATTTTCCGAAGAATGCATTTTATCGTCCTTTCGTCTACAAAACATCTTAACTGTTCGATGTGATCAAGCTTGTTGCAGCTTCTCCGCCAACAGCGCAACCAGCTCTTCTTCCGAATAATCATCTTTACTAGTGAAGCCGGTCTTGCGCTCTGTCGTGTTCGTGGCTTCTAATCCTCTCGTGCGCAAGTCCGACTTCACCGGCTCAAGCTCCCAGCGCAGCACGCGCGCGGCAATATAATTCGTGAGCGCCGCGACATTGGGGTAGTTGAACGTGAGCGTGCTCGGCAATTGCTCTTCAAAACTGGTTTCGAGCCGGCGGCGCAACTCCACCGAGGTGAGCGAGTCCATGCCCATCTCAAAAAAGCCGCGTTCGGGATCAAGCTCGCGCGGCGTAGCGAGGCCCAACACCTTTGCAGCTTGCGCTTGAATAAAGCCGAGCAAGACTTCGTGCCGGTCATCTTCAGGCGTTTGTTGCAATTGTTTGAGAATGTCGAGCTTCGCTTTTGCCGGCTTCTTTTCTTCAGCTTTTGGTTTGATCGCAATCGCGTCGAAAAACGGCCGCCGCTTTCTCGCTTCATACGCGGGTTTGAGCTTGCTCCAATCGATATCGGCAATCGTGATTTGAGGCATTCGTGAAGTCGGACTTGCGCCCCAACTTTGCTGAAGGCGTGAAGTCTCTTTGTGCGCAAGCTCGGCTTCGCCCAAAATTTTTCCAAACTCCGCCAATGCTTTTGCAGCGGGCATCGGAATCAATCCGAAGCGCAGCACTTCGTTTTGTTCTGCAATGGAGAACCGGCCCATGCGTTCCCACAGGCCCCAATTGATACTCAACGCCGGCAATCCCAGCGCGGCGCGATAGTGCGCAAAGCCGTCGAGAAACTGATTTGCAGCCGCGTAGTGCGCGAGGCCGTGCGAGCCGAACAATGCCGTGGTGGAGGAGAACAACACAAAGAAATCGAGCGGCATTTGCTTGGTGAGTTCGTGCAAGACCCATGTGCCCGCAAGCTTAGGGCGCAACGTCGCAAGCAAATGCGCGAGACTCATTTCGTCGAGCTTTTGAAAATCGATGATCGCAGCGGCGTGTACCAGACCTCGCAGCGGCGGCAAAGTATCGCCGAATTGTTCGAACAGCGCGGACATCTGCGCCATGTCGCTCACGTCCGCGGCGAACGGAGTCACAGTTACGCCGAAGGCCTCAATCGCGCGAACGGCTTCTACTCGTTGATATGCTTCGCTCTCAGGCGATAAACTCGCCCACTGCGCGCGCTCCGGCAAGCCGCGCCTGCCGAGCAAAACAAGGTGCCGCGCGCCTTGTTCCGCAAACCATTTTGCCAGCACAAGCCCGAGGCTGCCGAGGCCGCCGGTGATGAGTATAGAAGATCGTGAGTCGTGGATCGTGGATTGTGGATCGTGGATCGTGGATCGTGGTTCACGATCTACGATCCACGAGCTACTATCAACGATCTTCGGCCTTCTCACCAAGCGCGCGACGAAACGCTCCTCGCCGCGCAATGCGATTTGATCTTCCTCGTCCGCTTGTGAAATTTCCTGCCAAAGTTTTTGGGCAGCGGCTTCGGCCTCGACACCTTCTTCCAAATCAATCGCACCGCCCCAGAGTTCGGGATGCTCGAGCGCGAGCACGCGGCCCATGCCCCACAAAGGTGATTGAGTGGCGGCAAGCGGCTGCGTTGCTGCGCCGATCGGTTGTGCATTCTTGGTGATCAACCACAGCTTCGGAGTCGAAGCATTTTGTGCGCGCGTCAATGCCTGCACACGATGCAGCACGCTGCCGCAACTCATGGCTTGTTCAACTTCTAATTGCGCGAGAGCAGCTTGATCGAAAGTTGTTACCCTCATCATTCCCCCCTTGAGGGGGGTTAGGGGGGTGCCATCACGCGTGACAGCTTCACTCAAATTCATTGCATCGTGCGTCAATGTTTTATCGACAGAATTGTCGTTCGCAATCGATGATGCCGTCAACACCCCCCTGGCCCCCCTCAAGGGGGGAATTGATGAGGTGTGCAAATCGAACATGGGTGAGGCCTTCAATCCCCAAAGATGAATGATGCTCGTAAGCGGAACCTGCACCTCATTCAATAAGCGCACGAAATCTTCGGGCTTCGTGGGATCAAGTTTGAAGCTCTGCTCATCGACCTTCTCAAAATCTCTTCCCGCGGAAACTTGAATAGCGCGTTCGCCGCGTGCGGTGATCTGTTTCGCCAATGCAGCACCGAATCCGTCTTCATCCACAAAAAGCAACCAAGCCGATGATGTCTGCGCGGCAGAATTACGCGCGAGAATAATCGCTTGCTTCTCGAGGCCGCCTTCGTCATCGCCAAGAGCGGCAGCATGTTCGAAACCGGATTGTTGCAACAAGCCCAGCCATTGTTGTGAAGAGAGCAACGGATGCGAGGGGCGCAATTCATAATCGCTGAAGCGCCACCAGCCCTCCGTCATGCCGAAGATGAGATCGATCCAACGCTGCGAGCTTGTGCCTTCGAGCAATGCCAGCAAGCCCGTTGGCGCTAAAAGTTTTTTGACCTGTTGCAGCGTTTGGCGCAAGTCAGTTGTGGCGTGCAAAACATTTGATGCGAGGATGAGGTCAAACTGCTGCCCACTGAAGCCTTGCGCAGCGGAATCCTTCTCGACATCCAGTAATTGATACCGCAGAAACGGGTAGTCGCGGAATTTTTGCTCCGCTTCTGCGAGCAAGAGGCGCGAGACATCCGTGAACACATATTCGATGCGCGCGCCAGGCAGCTTGGGCAAAACGAAAGCAGTCGTGCCGCCCGTGCCCGCGCCGATTTCAAGAGTGCGCAGCTTGCGCTCTTTCGGCCAATTCGCGAGCGCCGCCGCAATCGCTTCTCCCATCAGCACGTTCGCGGTTTTGCCGAACGCAGAGTCGCGATACAATTTCTCCGCCGAAGCCGGGTCCTCGGCAGGAAAGAGTATTTGCAGTGGATCGCATTTGTCCTGCAGCACTTCCGCGAGCTTCTCGCCGCAACGGCCGAGCAAGATGAGTTCAGCTTCGCACCGTGGGAAGCGTTGCAGCAATTCGCGCTGGCGTTGCCGAAGTTCATCAGCAGTCGGTGCAATCGCGTTCGTGATCGCTCTATAACCGCCGGCAATTCCCCCCTCGAGGGAGGGCAGCGGGGTGTTGCTCGCGGACGTTTCATCATTGCATACTTTTACAAGCACGCCTTCTTCCACCAACATCTCGAACATGCGCAGCAACAAGCGCGCATGCCTCGATGCAACGCCGAAGTATTCTGCAAATGCTTCGAGCGTGAAGTAATCCCCGATTTTGAAATCGCAGCCGAGTTGATGAAGAGCATGTTGAGCATATGCCAGGCTCAAGCTTTCCAAGTGCGGCAACAGCGCGCGAAAATTTTCCAAGCCGTGCTGCGCGCTCAGATCCGCTGCGCCGGGCTGCAAGCTTGCAATGATTTCATTCGGCAACAACGGCGCGGGCGCAATCTCTTGCGCTGCGTCTCGCAATGCGCGCGGCTTGGGCTGCCATTCCACTTCATAAAGCCAATCGCTTTCCGTTTCATTCGCGGCGCATTGCAACAACGCGCGCCGGATGCGCTTCAGCAACAAGTTTTCTGCAGAAGCGACCAGCTCCCCGGTTTCATTATAAATCTTCACCTGCCCGTGATAAGCTTCATTTTCAGGCCGCACGATAACATGGCTCCACAGCTTGTGACTCGGCGCGCGGTGCAAACGAAAACTGCCGAGATTGACCATGAGCACGGGGTCGGCTTGCGGGCCGTTCATCGGCAACAGCGCCGCCAAAGTTTGCATGCACGCATCGAGCAAAGCGGGATGAATGTGAAAGCTTGAAGCTTCTGCGCGCAACGCCTCAGGCAATTGAATCTCCGCCAGCGCTTCTTCTTGATCGACCCAAAGCCGAGTGAGGCCTTGAAATTTCTCTCCGAACTGAAAGCCGTGCGCATGCACCTTTTCATAAAAGTTGTTGCCAGGCACGTGCTTCGCGCAGCGCTGCTGAAAATCTTTCGGAGAGAATGACGAGGCCGCGTGCGGGGATTTTTCATTCGCGATGACACCCGAAGCTTGCAAGCGCCATTGCAGCTTTTCCTCATGCTCACGCGCCGCGCTGAAAATTTGAAATGCATATGAATCCGCGTCGCGCGCCGTGAGTATGACTTGCAGCGTCGCCTCGGCGGCTTCGGGCAGCGCCAGCGTTTCGTGAATCGTCATTTCCTGCACGGCATGCGCGCCTTCACCGAAAACTTCCTTCGACGCAGCAAGCAGCATTTCAAGATAAACCGCGGCCGGCACGATGCCCGCGCCCGCAACGCGATGATCCGCGAGAAAAGGCTGCAACGCAAAACTCAATTGCGTTTCGAAGATCGGCAAGGGTGATTGCAAACGCACGCCGAGCAGGGGATGGCGAGAAGCGAAGGGCGAAGAGTGATGGGGGCGAGCTTCTCCGCTCACCCATCGCCCTTCGCCTCTCGCTTTTCTTTCCTCAATCCAATACCGCTTCTTCTGCCACGGATAAGAAGGCAGCTCCACAACTTTGCCGGAAGGATAAAGCGCGCTCCAATTCACGGCGTAACCGTTGACGTATAGCGCCGCCAGCGCAGTGAGCATTGTCATGCGTTCATCTTGTCCGCGGCGCAGCGAGCTTACGGCGATTGCCTCTTTGTTGCGCAGCCGCGCGTTTTGCGCAATCGCATTTGCAATCACCGGATGCGGGCTGATTTCCACAAATGCGCCATACTCCTCGGCGAGCAGTTTTTCGAGCGCCTCGGAAAAGCGCACGGTCGCGCGCACGTTGCGGCCCCAATATTCCGCGTTCAAACTTTCCCCTCTGATGGCCTCGGCGGTCACGGTTGAAATCATCGGAATGCTCGTCGCACGCGGTTGCAAGCCTTGCAAAGCTTGCGCGAGCGCCACGCGATACGGTTCCATCTGCGGACTGTGCGAAGCGAATTTCACGTTGAGCATGCGGCAGGAGGTTTCGCGCTGCTGCAAGGCTTGCGAAATTTCCGCAAGCGCCTCGGCTTCGCCGGAAAGCACGACGGCGTTCGGGCTGTTGAGAGAGGCAATCGCAACGCGGTTCTCATAACCTGCGAGCCACTTTTGCGCTTCTTCCGCCGGCAACGCTACTGCAGCCATCTTACCGCTGCCCGTCGCTTGTTGCAGCAAACGTCCGCGATGATAAACCACGCATAGCGCCTCTTCAAGAGTCAGTGCGCCTGCAACGTGCGCTGCCGCGATTTCACCAACGCTATGGCCGATGACCGCCTCGGGCACGATGCCCCATGATTGCCACAAGGCTGCGAGGCTGATTTGAACCGCGCAATATGCGGGCTGCGCAAACTCCGCATCTTCGAGCCGAGAGGTATTTTCGTCGCGGCGCAATTCTTCGAGCAACGACCAACCGGCAAGCTCGCGCAAGATTTCATCGCAACGCGTCATTTGCTCACGAAAGGTTTTTTCTTGCTGCAACAGCTCGCGCCCGATGCCGAACCAATTCGGACCTTGTCCCGAAAACACGAAAGCGAGGCCCGGTTGCCGGTCGCTCGGTTTGCACGACGCAGTTATAACGCTCGCGCTTTCTTCTTCCTCAAAAAAGTTTTCAAGCTTTTGTTCGGCTTCTTCCAAAGAACGAGCAACGAGCGCAAGACGATACTCATGGTGCGTGCGCCGCGCGCTCGCAGTATAACCGAGATCATGCACTGAGCACGGCGCATGGCTCAAGAATTTTTGATAAGATTGCGCAAGTGTGTGCAATGCTTCCGGGCTGCGCGCGGAGAGAGGCAGCAATCGGCAAGTCGCAATCACATTTGGCTCCTTGCCTTCCTTATCTTTTTTGGCTCCTTGCGTTTCATCGGCTCCTTGCAGTATCACGTGCGCATTCGTTCCGCCAAAGCCGAAGGAGCTGACGCCCGCAATACGTTTCTCCGCGCCGCTCGGCCACGCGCAACCATTCGGATGAATTTCAAACGGCGTGTTCGCGAGCGAGAGGTGCGGATTCAATTTCGTGAAGTGCAGGTGCGGCGGAATCTCACCGTGCTGCAAGCAGAGCACGGTTTTGATCAAGCCCGCAACGCCGGCCGCGCCCTCGAGATGTCCGATATTCGTTTTCGTCGAGCCGAGCACGCACGCCGGTCCGTTCGGGCGCGGCTGGCCAATCGCCGCGGTGAGCGCTTCGACTTCGATGGGGTCGCCGAGAATCGTGCCCGTGCCGTGCGTTTCCACGAAAGTGATTTCCTCGGGCTGCACGCCGGCGTTTTGCAGCGCCGCGCGCACCACGTCGATTTGCGAAAGTGAATTGGGCGCCGTGATGCCGTTCGTCGCGCCGTCTTGATTGACCGCGCTGCCGCGAATGAGCGCGAGAATCGGATCGCCGTCGGCGAGCGCCTCCGCAAGACGCTTGATCACAACCAGTCCGACGCCTTCACTGCGCACGAAACCGTCGGCGCGCGCATCGAAGACTTTGCAACGGCCGTCCGCGGCCATCATATTCATCTTCGAAAACGCCACGGTCGGCTCCGGACTCAGCAACAGGTTCGCGCCGCCCGCGAGCGCCATGCGGCATTCGCGTGCGCGCAAACTTTGACACGCGAGGTGCACCGCAACCAGCGAAGACGAGCACGCCGTATCGAGGGCCATGCTGGGGCCGCGCAGATCGAGCCAGTATGAAATGCGATTCGGCATGATGCTGTGATTCGTGCCGGTCGCAGTATAAATGCTCAAGCTCTCCAAATCCGACATTTGCATCCAGCCGTAATCGCTGCTGTAGCTGTGAATGCCGACGAACACGCCGGTTGCGCTGCCGCGCAAGCCCTCGAGCGTTTGCCCCGCGGCTTCAAGCGCTTCCCATGCGGTTTCCAGCAGCATGCGTTGCTGCGGATCCATTTGCGTTGCTTCGCGCGGCGAGAGGTTGAAGAAGTGCGGATCGAATTGCTCGATGCCTTTCAAAAAGCCGCCCCAACGCGTGCTCATCTTCTTCGGCGCCTCAGGATCGGGATCGTAATACGCGTCGATGTCCCAACGCTCACGCGGCACTTCGGCAACAGCGTCCACGCCGTTCTTGAGCAATTGCCAAAACACCTCGGGACTATTTGCGCCGCCGGGAAAGCGGCAGCTCATGCCGACAATCGCCAAAGGCTCAGGCTCATCCGGTTTTTTGCCTTCCGCTTTTTCTTTCAAGCGTTTTTCGAGCAACGCGCGTTTTTCCGGCGTCAGTTGCGAGAGGCGTTGAGTGAGGTCGGACATGGATAATCTGAATTGATGGAGTATTCGTTTAGTGGATTACTGCGGATACAATGATCCGGCAATCCTCTTTCGTATGCGCTCGCAGCGCACAACAAGCTGGGTCGCAAGTGATCTGCTTTAGCATCTCGCCCAGAACACAGCGCAAGAACTGCGGCATTGTAGAAAAACTGCGAAATGCTTCTTGAAATGCTCTAATGAAACGATTATATTGACGGCACCATGAAGCAAAAGAATACATTCGGAGAAGATGACATGCGCACCGAATACGACTTCTCGCGCTCGATTAAAAACCCCTACGCTAAAAAACTCAAAAAGCAAGTCACGCTTCATATCGCGCCTGAGACGCTCAAGTATTTTAAAAAGCTTGCGGCAGAAACGGATATCCCTCATCAAAAACTGATAGACTTATTCTTACAAGATTGCGCTCGCAATAGAATGAAGCCCTCCATGAAATGGAAAAGTACTTCCCTGCCCTCCTGAGCCTTTGGAGTATTGCAATACTTGCATCCTCGCTGCACTGCATCTCACTTCGTCAAAATCCTGCGCGCATCTTCTTCCGAAAGCTGCTCGATCTCTGCCAGGATTTTATCGATGTCGTCTTCATCGTCTGCGCGAGGCTCATCAGAGCGAAGTCGGACTTGCCCATTAGGAGCTTTTGCGTTCTCAGACTGTGTTTTGGGCAAGTCCGGCTTCACCGCTTCAGCGTCCAACGCAATCTCCATCTTCGCGGCCAAGTGCGGCGCGAGCGCGGCAATGTTCGGATAATTGAAAAACGTCGTTGCGGGCAAAGTGAGATCGAGGCTCGCTTCGAGCCGATTGCGCAGCTCCAAAGCCATGAGTGAATCGAGCCCTAAACTGCGAAACGCTTTATTGAGCGTCACGAGACGAGGCTTGAGCTTGAGCACGTTGGCGACTTGATCTTGCAAGTGCGTTTCTAAAAGCGCGCGCCGCTTGCGGCCCGCTTCAGCAGCGAGCAATTGTTCGCGAAAATTTTGCGAGCGCAACGGGACTTGCGCACGAGAGTTTTGGTTAACGCTAGCAACTGTTGCGTGCAAGTCCGGCTTCATCAGTTTGAACAAAGACGCTTCGCGCGGGGCGGGATAAAACTGTCGCCACTGCGAAAAATCGAATGGCATCACCACGGCTTGCGCCGGTGAGGCCGCCAACAATTTCTCGAAAGCTCGCAAGCCTGGCTCCGGCGCAATGCTGCCCAGGCCTTGCGCGACGAGCCGGTTGCCGCGATTTGCTTGCGCAGCAGCGAGACCGACTTGCGACCACGGTCCCCAATTGATACTCATCGCCGGCAATCCCATGGCGCGGCGATGATGTGCGAGCGCATCCATGAAGGCATTGCCCGCGGCATAATTGCCCTGTCCTGTCGTGCCCAAAACCGCGGCCGCGGAAGAAAACATCACAAACAAATCGAGCGGCTCATACCGCGTGTGTTGGTGCAGCTGCCACGCGCCTTTCATCTTCGGCGCCGTTGCCGCTTCGAAACGTTCGCGTTCCATTTGCAACAGCGTGCCATCCGCAAGAATGCCCGCCGCGTGAATGAGGCCTTTGAGCGGCGGCATTTTGCTTTTGATTTGAGCGAGCATGTTGATCACTTGCTGCTCGTCACTCACGTCTGCTTGCGCCACTAGAATCTTCGCACCGAGTTTTTCCATCTCTCCGATTGCCGCTTGCGCTTCACGCGAGGCAACGCTTCTGCCCACGAGCGTCAAATTGCGCGCGCCTTGTTCGACCATCCACTTTGCAACGGCTAATCCCAAACCGCCCAGCCCGCCGGTGATGAGATAACTGCCTGTGGCCTCAAATCGCCCTCTCTCCTTTTTCTCCGGTGCAATGAACACCTGCTGCTCTTTGAACGAGAGCACGATTTTGCCGATGTGCTTGCCTTGGGCCATCGTGCGAAAGGCGCCCGCCACTTCGGAGACCGGAAAGATTTGCTGCGGCAACGGTGTGAGCCCGCGGTCATTAAAAAGCTGCACAAGCTCGGCGAACATCGCAGCCATCAGCTTGGGCCGCGCTTCTATTGCCGCCGCCAGATCGATCGCGAAGTACGAAAGATTTTTTTTGAACGGTGCAAGTCCGAGGCGGCTGTTCTGATAAATATCGCGCTTGCCGATTTCAAGAAAGCGGCCGTACGAACGCAGCACGCCCAAGCTTTTGGGAATGGCTTCGCCCGCGAGCGAATTGAGCACGAGATCGACGCCGGGTTCCGAAGGGTGAAGCGTGAAGGGCGAAAGGCGTTCTTCGCGCCTCGCCCCTCGCTCTTCGCTCTTCGCTCTTCCCTCTTCCCCCGGCCTCATAATCTTCTCGGCAAATTCCAATGAGCGCGAATCATAAACGTGCGGCACGCCGAGCGCGCGCAAGAACGCACGCTTCTCTTCGCTTCCCGCCGTAGCAAAAATTTCGCAGCCGCTGCGCTGCGCCAGCTGAATTGCAGCGAGGCCGACGCCGCCCGAGGCGGAATGAATCAACACGCGCTCGCCCGCGCTCATGCGGCCCAAATGATGGAGGGCATAATAAGCAGTGAGAAACGCAACCGGGAAGGCGCATGCTTCTTCCGCGCTCAAATGCTCCGGCTTGCGCACGATCAACCTCGCAGGCACCGTCACCAAGGCGCTGAACATCGTCGCGCGCTGGAACGAAGGCGTGAGCGCGATGACTTCTTCGCCGGTTTGAAAATCTTTCACGCCCTCCCCCACTCCCGTGATGATGCCACTGCATTCGCCGCCCAGTGCAACCTGCGCATTCGGATCAAGCCCGGGATACACGCCCATGGCTTTCATCACATCGAGAAAGTTGAGGCCGGCAGCTTGCACTTGAATTTCAACTTCATCAAAGCCCGGGGCGCGACGCGATATCGCACGCAACGAGAGGTGATCCAAAACGCCGGGCTTGTCGATTTGCACGCAATAGTTTTGCTCGGCCAGCGCGAGCGTTTTTTGTTCAACCGGCTCAACGTGACTCGTGAGCGCTTCATGGAGCAAGCGCGCGACATAACGTTTATCCGCGCGCAGCGCGATTTGATCTTCGGCATCATTTGCGCGCAGCTCTTCGCAAAGAGAATCGAGTTCAGCAGCATCTATTTCCGCGCTCAGGTCGATGCGCGTGCAATGAAACTCGGGATGTTCGTTGGCAATCGTCGCCGCGAGGCCCCACAAAGGCGCGCTTGCAAGTCCCCCTTCAAAGTGGGAATTGAGAAGATGTACCCCGCTCGTTATCAACCACAAACGCGGATTACTTTTCAACTCCGCTTGCGCCAATGCTTGCACGAGGTAAAGCGCGCTCACGCTGCCGAGCGTTTGCGCTTCCTCAAAATCAACAACAGATGCTTTTGCATCCAGGCACCACAGATGCGCAACGTGCGTATATTCAGCTTCGCTCGTTTCTTTAATCAAGCGGACATAATCTTCGGGCTGCGCTGGATCGATCGCAAATTGGTGCGAATGAATCTTGCGAAAACCGTCTGCGCGGGCGATGAGCACACATTCATCGTCATGCGTTTGCAGGCGTTCCACAAGCTGTTGCGCGATGCCGCGTTGATCGGCAAAGATAAGCCATCGCGCTTTTTTCCCCGCGTTTTGCGAAGGCTGCGGACGAGGTTGCTCATGCCACGCAATGCGATAAAACCAATCGTCGATCGGTTCAGCCTCGCGTTGCAATCGTTGCAGCTCGAGTTCACGCACTTCGAGCCGGATTTTTCCTTCATCATCGAGCAAAAGGACATCGCCTGTGAGAGGTCCAGTTTTCTGCTGGTCAGAGGTGTGCAGGGTTGCATGCGCCCACAATGCCGATTCAACATTGAGCTGTTGATGGCGCCGAAGATTTTTAAAGGCTACCGGCAAATACGTGTCCGAGCCATTTGCAGCGCCGGGAACAGCGGCGAGCAACACTTGCAAACACGAATCGAGTAACGCGGGATGAATGCGATACGCGCGCGCTCCCGCCACGAGATTTTCGGGAAGCTGCACGCGCGCCAATGCTTCGTTCGGCTTCTGCCACAACTCGCGCACGCCTTGAAAGCACGGGCCGTATTGCAAGCCGTGTTGCGACATGTGTTGATAATGCTCCGCGCCGGTTTGCGTCGCGTGCGCACCTGTATGCACGAGGAGTGGCGCTTCATGCTTGCTTTCAATTTCAGCATATTCTTTTGCGTGCAAACGAATCGTGCCGGAAGCGTGTGACGTCCAACTCGTTGAATCATTTTGTGCGTGCTTCTGGCTCAACAGTTGAAATGAAGCAAGGTTGGGCAGATCGAGCGTGAGCGCGGTTTGCAATATCAGCGCGGCATCTTCCGCGAGAAAGAGCGCTTCATGAAAAATGAAATGCGCCAACGCGTGGCTGCCTTCGCCGAAAACTTCGCGCGCAGCCGCCAATGCCATCTCCACATAAGCCGCGGCCGGAAACACGGCCATGCCATTGACGCGATGATCCGCAAGATAGGGATGCTGCCCAAGGCTCAACTCGGTTTGCCAAAAATGCGCGCCTTCGTGCGTTTGGAAGTGTGCGCCGAGCAGCGGATGGCGACAGGCGAAGGGAGAAGGGAGAAAGGCGCTTTCTTCGCTCTTCACCTTTCGCTCTTCGCCTTTCGCTCTTCGCCCTTCGCCCTTCATTTCCAATTCTTCAACCCAGAAGCGCTCCCGCTGCCACGGATAATTCGGCAAACGCACGACCTTGCCGCCATTTGGATATAAACGCGGCCAGTCAATCGAAGAGCCTTGCGCATACAAGCCGCCGAGAGATTCGAGCATGACAAGCTGCTCGTCTTCCTCGCGCCGCATGGAAGGCAGCGTTTGCGCTGCACTGCCGAGCGCTTGCAGCTCTTGTTGAATCGCGGGCAAGAGCAGTGGGTGCGCGCTGATTTCAATGAATGCTTCATGGCCGTCTTCGCGCAGCTGGCGCACCATCTTCGAGAACAACACGGGCCGGCGCAGGTTATTGACCCAATACTTTTCGTCGAGTTGCGCCCCGTCAACAATCTCACCCTGAACCGTGGAATAGATGGGAACACTCGAGCTTTGGGGCCGCAAGCCGGCAAGGGCTTTGAGCAAATCTTCGCGCAGCGGATCCATCTGCGGGCTGTGCGAAGCGACGTCGACTTTGATGCGGCGGCAGAAAACTTCTTTCTGCTCCAATTGCGCAATGACTTCATCGAGCGCGCGCGGGTCGCCGGAGAGCACGGTCGAACGCGAGCTGTTGCTCACCGCAATCGAAAGCTTGTCTTCATAACCCGTGATCGCCTTCTCAGCTTCGGCAATGGAAAGCTCGACCACTGCCATCGCGCCTTTGCCGCTGGTGCGACGCAACAAGATACTGCGCCGGCAAATGATACGCGCGGCATCGTCGAGACTCAACGCGCCGGCAACGTGTGTGGCTGCAACTTCGCCCATGCTATGGCCGACCACGGCGTCGGGCACGATGCCCCACGAACGCCACAACGCCGCGAGCGAAACTTGAATCGAAAAAAGCGTGGGTTGAATGACGTCGATTTGATTGAGGCGATAACCCGGCGCGCTTTCATCCCATGCGCGTTGTTCGAGCAATGCCCAATCGACATACTTCTTCAGCGCTTCTTCGCAGCGTTGCATGCTCTCGCGGAATGCCGGTTCGCGTTCCAACAGCTTGCGGCCCATGCCGAGCCATTGCGAGCCTTGCCCGGGAAAAACGAAGACGACTTTGCGCCTCTCCTCAGATTCTCTCTGGCCGCTCGCCATGCCCGGCCGCTGCTCGCCTTCCAAAAAAGCTTGAAGCTGTTCGGCCAATTCTTCATTGCTTCTCGCAACGAGCGCGAGGCGATATTCGTGGTGCGAACGGCGCGCACTTGCCGTGAAGCAGGCGGAGGGCAGGGGGCAAAGAGCAGAGGGCAAAAAATTCAGATACGAACGCGAGAGAGCTTGCAAAGCCTCGGGCGTGTGCGCGGAAAGCGGGAGCAGTTGATAGTGATCAGTGATCAGTGGCCGGTGATCAGTGTTTCGTGGCGAGTAATCAGTTTGCCCTGATAACTGCTCACCGCCCATCGGCAGCTGCAAACTTGGCTCTTTCTCTTTTTTATCTTCGTTGGCTCCTTGCAATATGACGTGCGCGTTCGTCCCTGAAATCCCAAACGAACTGACACCCGCGAAACGCTGACCGTCTTCAGCAATCCAATCTGTGAGCTTTTTGGGAAGCTGCGCCGGAATCTCGTCGAGCGCGATCATGGGATTGAGCTGTTTGAAGTGCAAGTGCGGCGGAATCTGTTTGTGCTGCAATGCGAGAAGGACTTTGATCAAACCCGCAATACCGGCAGCGCCCTCAAGATGGCCAAAGTTTGTTTTAACTGACCCGATGACCAATGGCTGATTTTGCTTTCGGCCTTCGCGATAAACATTGCCGAGCGCGCGCACTTCGATGGGATCGCCGAGCGGAGTGCCCGTGCCGTGCGCTTCCACATAACTGACTTGCTCCGGCTGCACGCCGGCATTCGCTAGCGCCTCGCGAATCACGCGCTCTTGCGAAGGGCCGTTCGGCGCAGTGAGGCCGTTGCTGCGCCCGTCTTGATTGACGGCGCTGCCGCGAATCAGCGCGAGAATGTTGTCGCCGTCTTTGATCGCGTCGGAAAGCCGTTTGAGCACGACCATGCCGCAACCTTCGCCGCGCACGTAACCGTTCGCCGAGGCGTCAAAAGTTTTGCAGCGGCCCTCGGGCGACATCGCGCCGGCTTTGCAGAAATAAACCGTCAACTCTGGGAGCAAATTCAAACTCACGCCGCCGGCCAAAGCCATGTCGCACTCTTGCGCGCGCAGGCTTTGGCAGGCGAGGTGTACCGTTACCAAAGAAGAAGAACATGCCGTATCAACCGCAACGCTCGGGCCTTGCAATCCGAACGTGTATGACAAGCGGCCAGCCGCGAGGCTCTGGCCCGTGCCGGTGAAAGAGTAACCGTCGATGCGCCCGGGGTCACCGGAGTACAAGTGCAGTTGCGCGTATTCATTCAAACAAATGCCCACGAACACGCCGGTGCGGCTGCCCATCAGCCGGTCTTTGGTTTGGCCCGCGTGTTCCAACGCTTCCCAGCTGGTTTCGAGCAAGAAGCGATGCTGCGGTTCCATGCTCATCGCCTCGCGCGGCGTGATGGCGAAAAACGCGGCGTCGAACTTGTCGATGTCCTGCAAGAAGCCGCCATAGCGCGTGTACATTTTGCCGGGCGCGTCTTTATTCGCATCGAAATATTCGTCGAGGCTCCAGCGCTCTTTCGGCGCTTCGGTAATCGCGTCAACGCCCTCGCGCAGCAATTGCCAAAACGATTCGGGATCATGCGCGCCGCCGGGCGTGCGGCAACCGATGCCGATGACGGCAATCGGCTCTTTGCTGCGCTGTTCGTAATCGTCGAGCTTGCGTTGCAGTTTGTCGAGCGTGAGCAACGCGCGCTTGAGCGGAGTGAGGTTTTCGGGAGTGTCGCTCAATGGGATTCCTATATGGCTTGCGGTGTTTTACTGCTCCGAGCACAAAATAGGTTACACTCCGCGCCTCTATTACTGTCATTCAGGAGGAATCTTTTTAAGCGCTGGGCAGCATCTCCAGCACGTAAAAAGTTTCCTTCTGAATGACATGCAAGGAGGGAGAAGTGTAACCTATATTTCGCTCTGAGTAATATTTTGAGTGCATGCCTCCTCCTCCTCAAATGTCATTCTGGAAGAACCTTCCCTAGTGCTCGGGGCAACGCTGGTTTCGGGATTCGCTCCCAGCGCCGGAGAAGGTTCTTACAGAATGACATTGAGAGGGTGCGATCGGCTTGACGTTGTCGTTTTAGAATCGATCTCCCAGAGCCGACAATTTTTCTGTCAGCAAAGCTTCGGCTTCATCATCACTCAGTTGCTGCAATTGCGCGAGCGTTTGCTGTTCTTGTTCATCTACTTTCTTCATGGGCGCGGATGAAGAGGTCGAAGGCAATGCCACCGCAAAAACTTTTTCCGCGAGATAATTTGCGATCGCCTCGATCGTTGGATAGTCGAACACCAACGAGCCGGGCAACGCGCGGCCCAGCGTCGTGCTCAACGCATTGCGCAATTCGACCGTCATCAATGAATCGAGCCCCATCTCGCGCAAAGGCTGGCTCAACTCCACGCGCTTGGAGGGCGGCAGGCAAAGAATCTTTGCGGCTTGCTCGCGCACGTGCGCTAATAGCAAACTCCAACGTTTGTCCGGCGGCGTGTTTTGCAAACGCTGCTCGAAACTGATTTCCTCTTTGGGCTGTGTTACCGTGTTTGTCGTGCGCGCTTTTGAGATCAACCCGCTTAAAAATGCCGGGGGGTTATTGTCATTCGTGAATTGCTGCGCATACGTCGTCCAATTGATCGGGAGCACGGTGAGCTGCGCAGCCTCAAGTTCGAGCGCGTGCGCCAATGCCGCCCAGCCTTGTTCCATGTTGATGAGATTGATGCCTTGCGCGGTCCAACGCCGCCGTTCGCGATTGCCCAACGCCGCAGCCATACCGACTTCAGCCCACGGTCCCCAATTGAGGCTGAGCGTTTTCATTCCCAATGAAGTGCGCCAATGCGCGAAACCATCGAGAAAAGCATTAGCCGCGGCATAATTGCCCTGGCCTTTGAAGCCGAGCACGGAGACAATCGAGGAGAACAAAACGAAAAAGTCGAGCGGCGTATCTTTGGTCAATTGGTGCAGAAGCCAGGCGCCGGCAATCTTGGGCGCCATGACCGTTGCAAAATTTTCCCATCCCTGTTGCAACAACATGCCGTCTTTGAGCACACCCGCAGCGTGAATGATACCGCGCAACGGCGGCATCGCGCTTTTGATTTCCGCGAGCGCGCGCGCCACGTCTTGTTCTTCTGCGACATCGCCGGCCGCAACCACAACCTGCGCGCCTTGCGCTTGCAGGGCGCGAATCTTTTCTTCCGCCGCCATCGAAGCGCCGCTGCGGCTCATCAAAACAAGATGCTTTGCGCCGCGCTCCACCAACCACTGCGCGAGGCTCAGGCCTAAGCCGCCGAGGCCGCCGGTGAGAAGATAAGTGGCGAAAGACGAAAGGCGATGGGCGATGGGCGCGCCCTCAACGAACTCATCGCTCTTCGCTCTTCGCCGTTCGTCTGTCGCTCTTCGCTCTTCACTCTTCACCGTCACCACGACCTTGCCGACGTGCTTCGCTTGCGCCATGTATCGAAACGCTTCGACGGCGTTTTGCAAAGCGTAATCGCGATGCGGCAGCGGCGTGAGCGCGTTGGTTTCGAAGAGCGCGATCAGCTCGCGGAATAGTTTTCCAACCAAGCTAGGCTGTTGTTGCGCCATGTGATCAAGCGCGATCACGCGATATGAAGCCTCGGGCTTGGCTTCCGCGAACTGCTGCGCGCTCCAAATGTCGCGTTTGCCAACCTCGAGGAATCGCCCTTGCGGCGCGAGCACGGCCACGCTCTGAGTGATAAAATCTCCGGTGAGCGAGTTGAGAACGATGTCCACGCCGCGCCCATTCGTTAGGCGCATAATCTCATCGGCGAAATCGAGTGTGCGCGAATTTAGAACGTGTTGCGCGCCGAGCGCTTTGAGAAACTCGTGCTTCTCCGGGCTGCCGGCGGTAGCGAAGATTTCTGCGCCTGCGGCTTGCGCCAATTGCACTGCGGATAATCCCACCCCGCCGGCCGCCGCGTGAATCAACACGCGCTCGCCGCGTTGCATATGCGCGAGATGGCGCAGGCCATAATACGCGGTCAAAAACGTGACCGGAATCGTCGCGGCTTCTTCGAAAGAATGATGCGCCGGTTTATGAACAACGAGATCGGCATGCGTGCGCACATGGGAGCTGAAGCTGCCGAAGGCCATGGCCAGCGCTTCATCACCCGCTTTGAAATTCGCGACGCCTTCTCCCACTGCGCAGATCTTGCCGGAGCATTCAAGTCCGAGCGGCCCGGCTTCGCCGGGATACATGCCCAGCGCATTGAGCACGTCTCTAAAATTGAGGCCGCTCGCATGCACTTCGATCTCAACTTCTTCGGCAGCAAGCTTGTGGCGGCGAATGGGCTTCAGCTTCAAATGATCCAACACGCCGTCGCTGGACTTTTGCAATTGAAAAGGCCGGCCGGTTGGAACGACGAGCTTGCCTTCGGCTTTCGCTGTCGTGTTCTCTTTGCGCGTCAATCGCGCCACGTGGCGCGCGCCGTTGCGAAACGCTATTTGATCTTCGCCTTCGTTGTGCAGTAGTTCGTTGAGAAGGAGCTTGATGCTGGATGCTGGTTGCTGGTTGCTGGTTGCTGGATGCTGGATGTTCGTTGCTGGTTGCTCGTTGCTCTCCGCACTCTGCTCTCTGTCTTCTGCTTCGAGATCGATGCGGACAGTGCGCAAATCGGGATGCTCTTGCGCGAGCACGCGGGCCATGCCCCAAAGGGGCGCTTGCGCGAGGTTGATTCCCCCATTGAATGAGGTGTTATCAAGCGCCGACAAATCTTTTTGCGTTGAGAATTCTTCATGAGCTAGCGACACCCCCCTGGCCCCCCTCAAGGGGGGAATTATTGATTGCGCATTTTGCGTGATCAACCACAAGCGCGGCGAGAGATTTTCTGCGGCGCTGTTCAATGCTCGCAAGAGATGAAGCACGCTGCCGCAAGTCAATGCTTGCGCCGCGAGCAGAGCATTTGCATTCTGTTCTGAATTCGCGGCGGCGTCAAGACTCCAAAGGTGCGCAAGGCCTTTGAGCGGCGGATGATCAGCAGAGAGAACTTCACGCAATACTGTTGTGTACTCTTCCGGTTGCGTGGGATCGATTTGGCGCGCATTGCTTGGCGCAAGTATCTCGTTCGCAGTCAGGATGACCGCGCTACGTTCGCGCGCATAAGCCAGCGCGCAGTAATCTCCTCTTTCACGCAATTGCTGCGCGAGTTCATTGCCGAGGCCTTGGCGATCGGCAAAGATCAACCAACTGCCCTGACCTTGTTGGCCGTTGCGCTCCAACGGAGTCAGCGCTTTGGGCTGCCACGCAGTTTCATAAAGCCAGTCTTGCGCATTCGCCTGCTGCGTGAGGCGCTGCAAAGCCGCGTTATCCGCGCGTTTCAGCAGCAAGCCTTTCACCTCGCCTTGCCATGCGCCGGCCTCGTCATACCAGCGCAGGTCGCCGCTGTAAGTTTCTTGGTCGGCCTGCGCGGAAGATTTCAACTCGACGTGGCACCACAACGGTCCGGCGAGGCGCTGCGCGACTTCCATTTCATCAAAGCCCACAGGCAGATAAAGACTCGGCTCGTCTTCATTCATCGCAAAACACGCGAGCAAAAGCTGAATGCTCGCATCGAGCAAAGCCGGGTGCGCGAAGTAAACTCTGGTTTCGTGTGAGAAAGTTTCCGGCGCTTGCAAGAGGCCGAGCGCTTCGCCTTCGCGACGCCAGAGTTTTTCAATGGCGCGAAACGCCGGCCCGACGAAGGCGCCCAACTCCAAACGGCTTTGATAAAAATCGGCGCCGGAAATTTCTTCCGCGCAGCGCGCTTGCGCTTCATGAAGCAGCGCAGTGGGCTCGATTGCAGGCAAGGATGCCTGCGCTACTCCCGCGCTTACGGAGTCGGAGGGTACTCCGATTTTTCCCGTGACGTGCGTGGTCCATGCTCTCGCGCCTTCTTCTTCATCACCCACGAGATGAAGAATTTGAAAACGCGCTTCGCCTTCTTTTTCCGGCGAGGCAATCAATTGGAGCGTTTGCGCTTGGTCTTCAGGCAAAACCAACGCTTCAAGAATGGTTAGCTCGCGCACGCTGCACGGCCCTTCGCCGAAAATTTTCTCCGCAGCGGAGAGCGCCATTTCCATATAACCCGCAGCGGGAAAGACCGCAACGCCGTGAAAGCGATGGTCGCCCAAAAATTCCGGCGACTTCACATGCACGCGGCTCTCGAATTGAATTTCTTTCAGCGCGGAGCGCAGGCGAGGGCCGAGCAGTGGATAGCCGAGAGAAGACTGAGGGGCGAAAGGCGAAGGGGGGAAAGCGCTTGTTTCGCCCGTCGCCCGTCGCTCTTCGCTTTTCGCATTTTCCTCGATCCAATAGCGCTCGCGTTGAAACGGATAATACGGCAGCTTTATGCGACGGCGCAAAGGGCTTTCATAGAGAGTATTCCAATCCGCAGAGACGCCATGCACATAAAGCGCGCCAACACTTTTGAGAAGCTGCTCATCATCGTTCTTGTCTTTGCTCAACGAAGGCAGCCACGTGGCAGCGCCTTCGGGAAGACAACGCATGCCCATGCCGGAGAGCGTGGGATTCGGGCCAATCTCCAGAAAGAGATTGCAGCCGTTGTCATGCAGCGTGTTTATGCCTTCCGCAAAACGCACGGCCGCGCGCACGTGCTCGCGCCAGTAACGCGCATTCGGGATATTGCGCTCCGACAAAATTTCGCCGGTGAGATTGGAGAGGATTGGAATGCGCGGCGGATGATAGTCGATCTCGTTCGCGAGACGCTCGAACTCCTCGAGCATCGGGTCCATCAACGGCGAATGAAACGCATGCGAGACGACGAGAGCTTTGGTTTTGATCCCTTCGTCGCGCAATTTCGCGAGAATAGCTTGCACGGTATCATCACGGCCGGAGATGACGATATTCTCCGGGCCGTTATAAGCGGCAATCGCAACTTCCTCGGCAAAGGGCGCAAGCGCGGCGGCGCCTTTTTCTTTATCCGCAAAAACCGCGGCCATCACGCCGCCGGCGGGCAAGGCTTGCATCAAACGGCCGCGGCCGGCAATCAATTTTAAACCCTCTTCCAAACTGAACACGCCGGCGAGGCAAGCGGCAACATATTCACCGACGCTGTGCCCGAGCATCATCGCCGGCTCGATTCCCCACGAGCACCACAACTCCGCGAGTGCATATTCAACCGCGAAGAGCGCGGGCTGGGTATAGGCGGTTTGGTTGATGAGGTTGCTGGTTGCTGGTTGCTCGTAGCTGGTTGCTCGTAGCTGATCGGTGGCGCGAGCAGCATTGACACCCCCCTGGCCCCCTTCAAGGGAGGAATTTCTAGGCGAAACCACTTCATCAATTCCCCCCTTTAGGGGAGTGTTGTGCTGCTCGCCAACAACCTCAGGATAAAGCACCGCGAGCAACGAGTGCTCCAAGTGTGGCCGCAGAATTTCATCGCAGCGTTGCAAGGCGGCGCGGAAGGCCGGTTGCGTTTCATAAAGCTTGCGGCCCATGTCGAGATATTGCGCGCCTTGCCCGGTGAAGAGAAAGGCGATTTTTGTTTGCGGTTTGCTTGGTACTTTTCCATTCAGCACGCCGGCCATTTTATTTCCAGAGGCAAACGCAGCCAGCTTTTCTTGCATCTCCGCACGCGAAGCCGCGACGATTGCGAGGCGCTCGGGAAAATGCGTGCGACCGGTTGCGGCGGTATAACATATATCTGCGAGCGCGTTTTCTTCTTCACTCAAATGTTTTGCAAACCGGCCGGCGAGATCGCGCAAAGCCGCGTCGTTCTTTGCGGAGAGACAGAGCAAGTGATCAGTGATCAGTGACCGGTTATCAGTTTTCGCTGACGGCTGATGGCTAATAGCCGATGTCTGCTCACTGCCCACAGCTTCACTTAAAACGAGATGCGCGTTGGTTCCGGAGATGCCGAAAGAACTGACGCCCGCGAGCGCGGGGTGATTCGAAGTTGGCCAGGGCTTTAATTGATTCTCAACCACCAAAGGCAACTCATGCCAAGGAACTTTGGGATTGGGTTGCTGAAAGTGCAAAGTCGGCGGCAGCATTTTATGCTTGAGCGCGAGCGCCGTTTTGATGAATCCGGCAACTCCGGCTGCGCCTTCGGTGTGCCCGATGTTGGTTTTCACCGAGCCGACGACGCAAGGTTGATTCGCTTCGCGCTCTTGCGCCAGCACGTGGCCGAGCGCTTGCAATTCCACTGGGTCGCCGGCATTCGTGCCGGTGCCGTGCGCCTCCACGTAGCTCACTCGGCCCGGCGAAATACCGGCGTCGCGATATGCTTTGCGCAGCATGTCCTCCTGTCCCGCAACGCCGGGCGTGCCAAACGAGCCGCTGGAACGGCCATCGTTGTTCGCGGCGCTGCCGAGAACGAGCGCGTAAATCGGGTCGCGATCGGCGCGCGCTTGTGAAAGAGGTTTGAGCACGACGATGCCCGCGCCTTCGCTGCGCACGTAACCATTGGCGCGCGCGTCGCCAAATTTGCAGCGGCCGTCGGGCGAGAGCATTTGTGATTGCGAGTATGCGATGCTGATTTGCGGGCGCAAAATCGTGTTCGCGCCGCCGGCCAGCGCGACTTTGCACTCGCCGCTCCATATGCTGCGGCAAGCCAAGTGCATGGCCATGAGCGAAGAAGAGCAGGCCGTGTCCAAAGTCAAGCTCGGGCCTTGCAAGCCGAGAAAATATGAGATGCGGCCCGAAGCGGTATAGCGTCCGCTGCCGGTGGCCATGTAGAAATCGATGCGCTTGGGATCGCAAAACATGCGGTCTTCAAAATCGTTGATCCACATGCCGACAAAGACGCCGGTTTGATTGCTGGGCAAATCGCCGGGCGCAAGGCTCGCGTCTTCCACCGCTTCCCACGCGGTTTCCAACAGCAAACGTTGCTGCGGATCGAGACGCTCTGCTTCACGCGGCGAGCTGCCAAAAAAGGCGGCGTCGAATTTGTCGATATCTTTGAGAAAGCCGCCCCAGCGGGTGATCACTTTTCCCGGCGTCGCGGGCCGAGGATCGTAGTAGGCATTGACGTCGAAGCGATCGAAAGGAATATCGGTGATGGCGTCAACGCCGCTCAAGAGCAGTTGCCAAAATTTTTCCGGCGTATCCGCGCCCCCGGGAAAGCGACAGCCGATGCCAATGACGGCAATCGGCTCGCGAGTAAACGTTTTGATCGTGTTGTCGCTCATAGTTTATGTGTCGAATTAAAGATTGTTGTCAGGCAGAAACTATCGTAGCGCAGATTTTCAGTCTGCAAACTAAGGCCGGCAGGATGCCGGAGCCACATTTCCCAAACCGCTAATCAACGCGAATGAACGCTAATTCTTTTTAATTCGCGTTGCTTTGCGTCTATTCGAGGTTTAGATATTGGGAAAGTTTTTTAAGCCGCGCTCCTTAGCGCGCCAGCCTCGCGCCATAACCCAAAGCGGTCACGGCTTCGGCGATGAGAGAGAGATCGATTTCTCCTCCGCGCGTGAGCGCATCTGCCGAGGGCGTGAGCGCTGCCAGGGCTTTGTCCGGATCATACTCCGCGACTCCCAGCCACGCGAACAGTTCGTGAATGGTCGCGGCGCCGTTCGTGAGCAAATCTTCATAGCGCGCCAAGCGATAACGCGGATGGTTTTGATATTTTTGCCACACGGGAAGATTTTGATGCGCCCATTTCACCAGCAGGAAAAGCTCGGGATTATTTTCCGGCACGAACCAGCCGCTTTGTTTCGCGCGCTTCTGGCCCTTCTTCCACAAGCTGCCGGCGGCAATCGCGGCCGGATTGCGGATCAAATGCAAAAAGCGCAGCTCCGGATGCGTCTCCAAAAGCAAATCGATATGATGCAGATTCCTCGGGTTTTTCCAGCCGAAGTATTGATAGCGGCTTTCCTGCCCGGCGGGAATTTGCGCGAGGAGGAATTGCAGGAACGCTTCGACCAGCGGGCGGCGAACTTCCTCGGCCGCCTCTTGCAATTCCAAAAAGCTTTTACTCTCCTTGCTGTCTTTCGAATTGGGGCTGCATTCTTGATCGAGGAAAATCTTGGGCGAGGCTTCCAAAATATCACGCAGCGCGCGGCTGCCGGAGCCCCCGCTGCATCCAATCACAACCGGAAACAAACCTTTTGTGTCTATCATGGGCATTCCTATAACGAGGGCAAGCTACGACCAAAAAGAATTTTGTAAGCGGATTGAACGGATTAAGCGGATTCTGACTAGGTTTATCCGCTCGATCCGTTAAATTCGCTTACAGAAAAGCTTTTGCTTTTAAAGCAAAGGTTTCACTTTTAATAGATGCGTGAAGAGCTGTCAAGACGCCGGGGCCCGCAACGGGCATCCCGCAGCGCGCAAGATGCCGATGAATTTGCTCATCACTTTTTCGAACGAGTAGTGCTTGAGATAATAAGCGCGGGGTGAATAACGCGGCAGGTTATCCAAAATCTCGGCGAGGCCGAGGTGAAACTCTTCCGGCGTTTTGACTAAACCGGCTTGAGGTCCAACGTAACGCGTGCCCGCGACCAAATAGCTATTCACGAGCACGGGCACGTCGGCTGCCAGGTATTCCAAAATCGCGCGCGGAACGGCATCCATCACGGAGCACATCACGCCCATGCGCGATTGATTGACGAAATAATTCACGTCTTCTTTGAGCACTTCGCCGGTGAAATGCGCGGAGAGATTCAACCTCGCCGCGAGCTGCTCAAGCTCTTCGCGATTGCCCCGGCGATCATCACCCACGCAAACACACGTCAGCTTGCGCTCGGGCAGCTTGGCCATCGCGTGAAAGAGCAGCTCATGATTTTTGCGCTCGCGCAAATAGGCGACGTAACAAATGTCATAGATTTTTTCGAGCGGCAGCGGACAGTGTGAGGTTTCGTAATCGATGAGCTTGTCCCAGACCGCGCTGTGCGCGTTCGAAAAACGCGCTGCGACTTTTTTGCGCTGCTTCTCTTCATCAACCAAACAAAGCTGGTAAAGCTCGAGATGCTCGATGTTCCAAGGGCGCCATTCTTTGGAATAAACCATCTTGAAGCTTTTCGGACAAAGCTCGAAGATTTGCCGGAGATAAGGCGGGAACTCCGTGCCTTCGACCCAAAGAATATCGGGTTGACCGTGCGCCGCGATATAATCGGCGAGCACAGCCGAGGCTTGGCGTTGATCGCAAGGAAACAGCTTCACGGTCAATTGTCCGGGCGCGACGATTTCGTGATAAGCGCCGCTCCAAAATTTCCACTCTTCGCACGAGCTAATGAGCTTGTATTTCTGCAAGCCGAAGATGATGTTCTTGGAGCTGCTGCCGGCTTTAGCGGAAATTTTCATACTCTCCAAAGCCGCGCGATCGAGATCGGGCGTCGCGTTCTCCCGGCCCTCGAATACCGTGCTATGCGCTTTACTGCGAATGAAAACCAATTTCATAGGCGTTCGAACCAATTCTTCCCGATTATCATACCGGCAGTTTCGAGGTGTTGCATAGCCCGGCTATCAAGATTTTTTACGGCCAAAAACATTTTGCTGATCAAAAACGCCAACGCATACCAAGCCAGGCGTTTTTGCTCGCACGGCCAGGGCACGCGCTCGGCATAGCCGGAGATAAAAAGCTCCATCGCCGCTGCGAGCTCCGGGCGAGGCAAGCCCTGGCTCAATTCTAAAAATTGTAGAGACGCGATAAATTCCGCGACGTCGAAGAGCGGATCTCCCAGCGCGAGCGCGTCGAAGTCGATGAGCGCAAGCTCTTGGCCGCGAATCAACATTTGTTCGATGCGAAACGCGCCGTGCGTGGGCGCGAGCGGCAGCGTTTGCTGCACGAGTTCAGGTTGGAACTCGGTGAGGCGATCCCTCCAAGCCGAGATCGTTTCGCGCAAGTGCGGCGCGAGCAGCATCAGCTCCGCAGCATCATCGGCCGCGGTTTTCAGCGCGTCGGAAAGATCAGGCCCGTGGCGCAAGCCCGGCATTGCGCTTTTGTGCAAATCTGCCAACGCGACTGCAATGGCCGGGAAGAGCTTTTCCCATTCCAAATCTTGCAGCACGTCGGTAAGCGCATGGCCATGCCATTCTTCCTGCCAAAAGGTATTCATTTCTTCGAGATGGCGGATCGGCCGGGGAATCTGCACGAACGCCGTTTGCGCGCGGCTGTGTTCATAAGCAGAGCGCAGCACTTCAAAATGATAACGGCTCTTGGCGTCGTGATAGGTCTTGCTATAAAACGTCAGCTTGCGAGCTTCGTTATTCGGGCCGAGGAAGTCGACGTGATAACGCAACACGCAACGTTTGCCGGGCATATATTTCACGCGCTCGAACGCCACGTGCTCCGCGCGCCAATCCGCGGAGAAGTTGAAGTCCGCGGGCGAGGCGTTGATCGTTTCTTTGATGAAGTCGAGATCAACCATGCGGCCCAGCCAATCCATTTTAGGATCGTGCGGAAAACTCCACACGACCATGTCGAGATCGGGCCAAAAGTTGAACGGCTGCCAAACCGGCTCGTGTGGAATCGTGATCGCGCTATTCCCGTCACCGCTTTGCGCCGCAATCTCGTCGAAACGTTTGCGCGCGCGTTTGTGCGGAAAAATTTTGCCGAAGAACCATTGGTGAAGGCTTACGCCCGCGCCGCTCTTCAGCGCAACACGATAGAGCACGGCGCAGCTCTGCGCGGGGCGATAGTAGGTTTTTTCGACAGCGCAGCCTTCGACCTTGTAGCCGGGCGCAGCTTCATTCACATAATCAGCAAATCGCGCCGCCATCGCCGCCGGGTCGGTGACGAGATCAAGATGATGCAATTGTGATTCGTTGAGGGATTGGAGGTTCATAATCGTGTTGCTAGAAAAGGTCTTTATTCAATTCAACCATCTCCTCGCCATGTCATTCTGGAAGAACCTTCCCTCGCACTTGGCACAAATCTTAAAACTAGGCTTGATGCCAGCCCTAGGGAAGGTCCAGCAGCGGCGGGATGACATTTCAATGGGGCGCATTGCAAATTAACCCTGAAGCAGTATATCACGCATCCACTCCCTCACTCCAACTGTCTTCGTCCCGCCAAAATCTCATCGGCGAGCGTGAGCAGCTTGGCAATCATGCCTTCATAATCGCGCTTGGAAACTTTGTTGGACTTCTCCAAACACTTCTTCACTTCCCGGCAGAGCAAATAGGCGGCGGTGTGCCATTGCAGCAAATCCTGCGGCAAGCCCCAAGGCGAGCGAGCGCGATAGGCGGCGCAGAAACCTCGAATCGCGGCGCGGCTCTGCTCTTCCGTGATCAATCCTTTGAGCGGGAGATAAAGCAGGTAAGCGAGGAAACCACCGATATCGGAAACGGGATTGCCTTGCATCAAATCATCAAAGTCAATGAGCGCAAGTCGTCCTTCCACCAACAATAATTGCGTGAGCCGAAACGCGCCGTGAATCGGCGTGGGCGCAAGCGGGGTGAGTTGAGAAAATCTTTGGCGCAATTCCGCCTCAACCGCTTGCGCGAGCGCAAGGTTTTCCGGCGCGCTCTCCGCAAGACGCGCCAGATTTTTTTCACATTCATAAAGCTCGTGCTCCGGGCTGCGCAGCTCCAAACGCTCGAACGCGCTTTGCTGAAACTGCGCGAGCATCGCGCCGCTACTGGCCGCAATCGCAGCGAGATCGGCTTCGGGCAACAGTTGATCGACGTTGCGGCCGCGCAAGCCGCGCTGGAAAATCGCGTTCAAAGCCGCGTCATAAATCACCGGCTCCGGAATCAACAACGCGCCGCTTTGGCAAACGGGCGAGCGCCAGAGCGTTTGCAATTTGCGAAAAAGCGGTTTGACGGAAATTTTAGAGCTGAAGATTTTGCTATAGAGTGTTACTTCCGCGCTGCCGCGTCCGCTTTCCGTTTCCAACAACAAAACGTGGCGCAACGTGCAACGAGTTTGCGGCGCATATTTTACCACGCTCGTTTGCGCTTCACGCAGAGCAAATTCCTGTGGGATGTTGAGCGCCGGCCAATGCCGTTGCAACAAATCGCGCAACCGATCTTGCTCAACCAGCGCAGCGAGATGTTTGATCTTGGGGTCATTGGGAAAACCCCAGAGCAGCATTTGTTGTTCAGGCAGAAAGCGCAATGCCGGAACGAACTCCGGCGCAGAGAGCGCAGCGTTGCGCATCTTATCGAATTTGCGCGCGGCCCCGCCGTTCGGCTCGATCATGCCGACGAGAATTTGATAACCGGTTTTATTCGCGCGCAAACTTGAAACGCGCAGGCCATAGCTCAGGCAGCACTTTCTTCCCGGTTTATAATCAAACTCCGTGATTTCGAGCTTGTCTATTTTCAATTCACCTTCGGCAAAGCCGGGCAAATTATTTTGCAGAAGGTTTTGCATCGCAGCGACATTGGTCGCCATTGCAAGTTGTGGAAGCTGCGGATCCTCCAGCAGCCTCGCGACAAACGCCATAACGAAAACTCCTATTCGTTGCAAAAAACACGAAGATTTTGTAGCGCAGGCATCCTGCCTGCCTCGGTTCGTCCCGCAACGGCGGGAGAAGTCTGCGCTACGTTAAGCGGCTGCGGCCAATTGTAGAGAACTCTCCGCTGTTGACTCACTCACCGGCTCTTCCGGCTCCGGCGCGGGGCTGAGCTGCAATTCATAAAGCTCGCGATAGGCGCGGCTGGTGCGCATCAACTCTTGGTGTGTGCCACACTCGGCCGGCCGGCCTTTTTCCAACATGAGAATTTTATGCGCTCTAGAAATCGTGGAGAATTTGTGCGCGATCATGAAAACGGTTTTGCCGGCCATCAAGCTCTCCAAGGCCGCGTGGATATTGGCTTCGGTGCGCGCGTCCAAAGCCGTGGCCGGCTCATCGAGAATCATGATCGGCGTGTTGCGCACCATCGCGCGCGCGAGGTTGAGGCGTTGTTTCTGCCCGCCGGAAAGATTATCGCCGCCTTCGGAAATCATCGTGTCGTAGCCCTCCGGCATCGCCATGATGAAGTCGTGCGCTTGCGCGAGCTTGGCTGCTTGCACGATCTCTTCTTCAGTTACACCCGGCTTGCCGAACGCGAGATTCTCGCGCACGGTTTTGTTGAACAAGCGCGCGTCTTGCATCACTACCGTCATTTGGCGGCGCAAAGATTCGAGCGTGAATTTGTTGCTCGGCTGGCCGTCGATCAAAATCTCGCCGTTTTGCGGCGCATAAAAGCGCAGCAGCAAATTGACGAAAGTAGATTTACCCGCGCCGCTATGGCCCACAATCGCGAGCATCTCGCCCGGCGCGATCGCGAGGTTCAAATTCTTGAAAACTTCCATGCCGGGCGCATACGCGAAATCGACGTTGCGAAACTCGACGCGGCCCTGGAACGGCGGGGCCGGAATCGCATTCGGCTCGTCCACGACGAGATTATCGTATTCCAACAATTCTAGAATGCGCTCCGCGGAAACCTGCGACTTTGCGATATCGAGAAACATCTCGGCGAATTTATCGAGCGGGCTATAGAGCTTGCGCAAATACGTGACGAACAACACCACCGTGCCGATTGAAAGCATGGCGTCCATGGCGAGAGAAGCGCCGTAATAAACCACGCCGGCAGTGCCGACGGCCGTGAGGATGTCGGTCACGCGCTTGAAAATTTTTGAAAGCTTCATGGCTTCCAAACCGGATTCCAAGCTCTTGCGGTTCTCCGCGCGAAAACGCGCATGCTGCAAATCCTCGCGGCCATAGGCTTGCACCAAGGCCATACCGGTCACGTTCTCGGAGATCAACGAGGTGACGTTCCCTTCCGTGCTGCGCTTCTCCTTCGTGGCCTTGTGCATGCCGCTGCCGGTGCGGCGATTGTAATAATACAAGACCGGCATGGCCGCGAACGCGATCAGCGCCAGGCGCCATTCCATCATCAACATCACGGCCATATGGGTGGCGATAATGAAAATGCGGCCGAAGAAGCCCACCGGCACGCCGAGGAGGAGCATCGGCAGCTCGCGCAAATCCGAGGTCAGGCGATATACCAAATCACCCGAACGAAAGACTTCGTGAAACGAGAGCGAGAGCTTTTGCAAATGCCGAAAGGTGCGCTCGCGGATCTCCGCGCTCATGTTCACGCCCACGATGAGAAAGCCCACCTTTTGCAGATAACTCACCATGCTGTCGACGATGCTGATCACGATGAAGGCGAGAGAAAACACCGCGAGCAATGCGTAGGGATCGCTGCCGAACCATTGCGCGATGAAGGCAAATTTCTCGGGCAGAGGCTGCTTCAAAATAACGTGATCGAGAATCATCGTCAGCGCCCAAGGCGTGGCCAAAGACAGAAGAGTCGTCAGCAGCAAGCTGCTGACCGAAACCGCGAGCAGCTTCCAATTGGTCTTGTAGTGAGGCGCAAAGGCTTTGTAAGAGCGTTTGAGAATTTTCCAATTCACGTTCTCAAACTTGACGGCCTTCCCGCTTTTGTGCTTTTTATCTTTCTTGGTTTTTTTATCCTTTTTACCCATCTAATTCTCCGGAACCTCGACTCTCATAAATTCAGTTTCCGCTCGATCCGTCAAATTCGCTTACAGCTTTGGCTTTGAAAGCACGGAACTCTCGTTTATGGTTCAATGCAAGCCGCTTTTTCACTCTTGAACGAAAGTGCATTTACAAAAAATGACGGCGTTTACTCGACAAGCCTGCACTAGCGCGTAAACCAAGCATCATTTTGAGTCTAATGCGTCAAACCAAGCTTGACGGCAGCGGTTGCGTCCGCGGTTGCATGGCTATGGCCGTTCGCATTCGCAAGCGCGGCGCTTACTTCGCGTTGCCAAGCGTATTGCAACTCGTAAAGCTCGCGATAATGCCGGCTTTCACGTAGAAGCTGCTCATGCGTGCCGAAGTGCGCCGCCGGGCCTTCATCCAATAAAAGGATTTTATCGGCGCTCATGATCGTGGAGAATTTGTGCGCGATGATGAAAGTGGTTTTGCCCGACGTAAGGCGGTGAATCGCGGCGTTGACTTTGGCTTCGGATTTCGCATCGAGGCCCGTGGCCGGCTCGTCCATAATCACAAGCGGCGTGTTGCGAATGATCGCCCGCGCGATGTTGATGCGCTGCCGCTGTCCGCCGGAAAGATTACTGCCGCCTTCGTTAATTATCGTGTCATAGCCTTCCGGCGTTTCCAAAATAAAATCGTGCGCTTCGGCGCTCTTTGCCGCAGCAATGATCTCTGCTTCCAGCGCGCCGGTTTTTCCGAAAGCGATATTCTCCCGCACGGATTGATTGAACAGGGTCGCGTCTTGCAAAACGATGGTCATTTGATCGCGCAAAGACTTAATGGTATATCCCCGCACGCCATGCCCGTCAATTAGAATTTCCCCTTTTTGCGGGTCATAAAAGCGCATGAGCAAGCTGATGAGTGTGGATTTTCCGGCGCCGCTCTGCCCAACAATCGCAACCGTCTCTCCCGCTTTGACTTGCAGATTAAATTCTTTCAGGACCTCTCTGCCCTTTTTATAGCCAAAAGTGACGTTGCGAAATTCGATGCGGCCTTGCAGTGCGGGCGCGGCAATCGCTTCGGAGTGATCCTGCACGACGTTGTCATTCTCCACCAACTCCAGCAAGCGTTCGCCCGAGGCCATGGCTTTGGCAAGATTCAAAAAGATGGAGCTGAACTTTTCGAGCGAGCCGTAGATGTCGCGCAAATAGGCCGTGAAGAGCACGAGCGTCCCGGGCGTAATATCGCCGCCGAGGGCATAACGGCCGCCGAAGTAAAGCACACCGCCGGTGCCCAAGATCACGAGAACATCGACCACCCGGCTGTAGGTGCGGTGCGTGCGAAAGGCTTCGATTTGCGAGCGTAAGCTGAATTGGTTTTGCGCGCTCAACCGCGCGTGCTCCGAGTGTTCGCGGCCATAGGCCTGCACCAGCGCCATGGCATTGACGTTTTCCACGAGCACCGAGGCCAGCTCGCCTTCCTGGCTCCGCATTTTCGTCATCGCTCTTTTCATGCCCGCGCTGAAATACTTTGTGGCGAAATAAATGAACGGCACGGTGGTGAGCGCGAGGAGCGCCAAACGCCAATCCAGCATGAGCATCAAAATCGAATAGCCGGCAAAGGTCGCTAACCGATGCGCGAGGTCTTGCGGAAATTCGATCAAAATGCTGCTCATTTGCTTGGCGTCGGAAGTGAGCAGATACACGAGATTGCCGGACCGGGCGGTTTCATGAAACGAGAGCGACATGCGCTGCAATTGCGCAAACGCACGCTCGCGAATGTCCGCGTTGATGCGATCGCCCGTGCTGGAGATCCAAAACTTGTTGATGTACGTGAAGAAAGACTCGAGCGCGATGACGAGCACGATGGACACCGCGAGCAACAACAGCAGCAGCTTGGGGTCCTCGTCCAGCAGGGGATTCAAGAAGTGCAGATTCGTCGGCAGGCTTTCATCGAGGATGACGTTATCCAAGATTATTTTCAGGGGCCAAGGCCGCAGCATTTCCGTTGCAATACCCGCCAACAATGCCAGACAGGCAACGGCAATCGTCTTCCAGTATTTTTTATAGTGCCGTCCGAAGACCCGATAGATTCCGAGGAGCGCGCCTTTGTCGATTTTCTCCTGAACTTCCGCAGCGTTTTTATTTCCCAACTTCTCTTGCTCCTATTCTTTCGCATTCATCAACGCCAAGCCCGCTTCGAGCAACGGCCGCACACGCGCGCGCCGTTGCGCTTCCTCTTGCAAACGAAAAGCGATCATGGCGCGGCGCAAATAAGCCAGGGCTTGATAGGTGCGCAATCCCTGCAACCTGTGGGTCGGCGTTGCGGAGAGATAAGCTTCCAAAAAGCCGTGGCGCAGCTCGCCGCTTCTTTCGCCGAAACGTTCCGCAAGTGTGACGAGAAAATTCCCGACGTCCAACGCGGCGTGCGCGCGGCAGAAGCCGTCAAAATCGATGAAGAGAGCCCGCTCTTCGGTGATGAAAATCTGCGCCAGATTCAAATCACCGTGTACCGGGCACAACTCTGCGCGCAGCAAGCTTTGCTCGGCGAGCATCATATCGACCAGAGCATGGACCAACGGCGCCAGCTCGGGATGAGCTTCTGCTAACGCCTCCGGGCCGGGATGGCAATACTTGCGCAAATGATCCTGGAACGTTTTCTCTTCGCCCGTGAGAATCGGCAAAGCGTGCAATGCCGCCAAGTTTTTTGCCGTGCGTTGCAAGGCCATGAACAAATCATCGGGATGAGAAAATTCGGCGAGCGCGCGCCCCGTGGCCGCGCGTTGCAACACCATACCCAGCTCGGCCACATATGCTAAAGGCTCGGGCATGGCAAAACCGGATTGCTGCTGCTGTGTCGAATGCCAAAGCGTTTGCAGCGCATGAAAGACCGCGGCGCCCCGATCTTTGCGATAAATTTTCCCGAAGATTTTGCCGCCGTTCCACTCGGCGCACGGCGAGGCCAAATGATACGCAACCACGCCGCGCTTGCCGGGAACATATTTCAACAACTCGCAACGGACTTGCGCGGGCACAACGGGCTTGCGCTCCCGGCTCAAAACCGAAGAGAGCAAGCGCCGCATCACGTCACCATCCAAAGCGCGGGCCAAACCGGGCAATTTGCGATCAGCAGCAGGTGAGCTCAAATACCGTCGATCTCCGTTTTCTCGTTCAACGTGATAGCAAAACCGATGATGCCGATCATATTCGTTTCGCGATCGATCTTTTCGATCGCGCCTTGCAGCTCGTCGATGGCGAAGCCTTTCGGCTCTTGCACTTTGATTTTCACCGGCTCAAAGCCGCTTGCCGGCGAGTATTTGCCTTTCACTTTGATCACGTCATCGGGTTTGAGATCTTGCAAACCGACGTCTTGCCGCGCGAGATTTTTGATCAACGCGCCGTTGCTCACGGTGAAATCGCGATGCATGATGCGCAGCGCATTGCGTTCCGCGTCCACGCCTTGCAGTTTGCCTTCGAAAGAAACGCCGTCTTCCTCCGGCTTGACCACGATTTCCAGCGCCGTGAATTTGCCGCCGTCCGCAGCCTGGCCTTTCACTTTGACCCGCTGCCCGATTTTAAGCTCGTTGAAACCAACAATCTGACTCATAGGTAAATCGCCTCCAAAGAAGTTAGGTAAAGTCGTTGGGGGGTGGTGTTGTAACACCTCCTCAACGTTGTCATTCTGTAAGAATCTTCCCTAGTCTTGGAATCAACTCTAATTTTGAGATGAGTGCCAAGTGCGAGGAAAGGTTCTTCCAGAATGACATTTCAAAACGATATAATTCATGGATCATTGAAGTAATTGGAGTGATGGAGTATTGAGAAGCTCATCCATCAATCCAAAAACCCATCAATCCCATCTGCCCTCACTCCGCCTCTTGCAATTCGAAATCTTCAACTTCGTCTTCATAACCGGCTTTGAAGAAGTCGCTCTCCGGCGTGACGGTGCTCTTCTTCATTTCAGCGATACAGGCCAGGCCCATTTCGACCATGCGCTTGACGCGGCGTTCCCAGCCCTCTTCTTGCAGCCGCAGGCATTTGCACGCGCGGCGCAAGTGTGTGAGGCCTTCGTAAAGCGGAACGCGATGCGCGACCTCGGGATTCATGATCGAAAAATATTCGTCGAGAAAAACGTCGATCAACGCGCTCATTTCCGGCCGGCGCTTGATTTTGCCTTTAAGAAAGACCAGCAGGTTGCCGAGATCGGAAGCCGGGTCGCCGTAACTCAAAGCATCGAAGTCGATCAGCCACACGTTGTCATTTTCGACGTGCACTTGGCCGAGATGAAAATCGCCGTGCAGCGCGGTCATCTTATAATTGCCGAAACTCGCTTCCACTTCGCGCGCGCCCTTGAGGAGCGCTTCCACCGTGGGCGCGAGGTTCGGGCACGCGAGCGTGAGAAACTCGTGGCGCGGATGACAACGCGTGAGATGATCTTTCACCGTGAACGGCTTGCCGGGCACGAGCGGAGTTTGGTGCAATTTCGCCAACGTCCGCGCGACCAAACGCAAATGCTCCGGCCGCGGCGATTTCCGCAGAAGGTTTTTGACCGGCGCGCCGCCCACTTCTTCTTGAAAGAGCATGCACAATGACGAAGAAAACTCCAGCGGCTCCGGAATGCTGATATTGTCTTGCGCCTCGCGCGAAAAGCCCAGTTGCCACAAGCGGCGCATATTCTCGAACACTGCTTCGCCGCGATCAGCTTTGAAAACTTTGCCGATGACGCGCCATTCCAAACGCTGACCGCTTTGCGTATCCAACGCCTGCGCGCGATAACGCAATACGCAGCGTTGATTGCGTCGGCGCATGACCTCGACGCGCACGCTCTCCACCCGCCATGCTTCTCCCCAAAACTCTTGCAGCAACGGCATGAAGACTTCGACCATCCGCTCTTCATTCATAGCCGTTTCCAACGTGTACAATTTGTCCTTGAACCTGAGCGCTTCGGACTGCGATGCAAAAGACATGATGTGGCCCTTCAAAATATTTTCTCATATAACCCACATGTGTCCGGTTGCATCCTTTCAACGGGACTGCTAAAACGCTTGAAAAGAATTATAGTGCTACACTGATCGCGGGTTAGTTTATAACACCCCGCGACATGTCATTCAGCAGGAACCTTTTTGAGCACCGGGTACAACCTCCAAACGAGCAGTTTCTCCAGCGCGTAAAAGGTTTCCTTCTGAATGACGGCCTCGGGAGGGATTACAAACCAAACCGTTTTCGGTATGTCACGATCGCGAAGTTTTTGAATTGTCAATTGATAATTAACAATTGTCAATTGACAATTTTTTGGCGCCATTAAACCGTTATGGCGCTGAATGCGTCTCCGCTCTCTTGTGGCGATATGCCGTCTTTACTTCCGTGCTCAAAACGCCATTATTGAAGAGCGCCGGTGATGAAACTTCCGCCGCGCTCATGGCTTGGCGCAGTGCCGCTCCGATCTTCTTCACGTTGCGGAGCGCATCGTAATCCTTTTCCACTTTGGCTCTGCCGGCCTGTCCGAGCTCTCGCGCCCAATCCGGACGGTCTAGCAAAGCCGCGATGCCATTCGCGAGCGCCGAGGGATCTTTTTCTGCAACGAGCACTCCGCTCGTGCCGTCTTCCACGCACTCCGGAATGCCGGAGATAGTGGTAGAGACCACGGGAATACCCAATGCCATGGCTTCAACAATGACGTTGGGAATGCCGTCGCGATCGCCGTCTCTTTGCACTTCACAAGCGAGCGCGAAAACGTCGGCGCGACGATAATGTCCGAGCAGCTCTTCTTGCGACAGCGCGCCGGAGAGCACAATGCGATTTTCCATTTTGAGTTTCTTGATCAAGCTGCGCAGCTCGAGTTCCATTTCACCGCCGCCGATGAGGTGACAATGAAATTTGTAGCCGCGCTCACGCAACAGGTGCAGCGCGCGAATCAAAATCGGGAAGCCTTTTTTCGGCACGAACCTCCCCACTGAAAGAATGCGCGGGGCTTCGCCATTGTCGGCGCGTTCGATCAACGGGAAGCGCTCGAGCTCGAGCCCGTGATAGGAACGCAAGATGCGCGCTTCCGGGCCGCCGACTTTTTGCAAATAGTTTCTGTTATAATCCGTACACGTGGTCACGAACTGCGCTTTTAAAATTTTCTCGCGCAGAAAATCGTGCTCTTGCAGATAGATGTCCTTCGCGTGCGCGCTGAAGCTGTATTTCAAGCCCGTGAGCCACGCCGCAAAATAAGCCACGGTCGTCGGGCCGTGGCTGAAGTGCGCGTAGAGATGCGCAAGGCGAACGCGATTACCGTCGTGCGTCCTTTGCACATCGCTCTTCGCAGCGCGCGCATTCAGCTCGAGATGGTTTTGCGCCATGTATGCGGCTTGCGCAAACCTTTTGATCGTGGAAGAACTCCACTGCCGCAAGCTGCGCCATGCGGCGAAACGAAAGGCCTGCCAGTAAACTCCGGGGCGGCGCCACCACAATTTCACGTTCGCTTTAATGAACGCCCAAAAGAACGGCCAGAAGTAATCCGGGATGTAAGTCACTTGCGCGCGCACTTTGCGCACGTTCTCATGCACTTTGATTTCGCCCGGATTGCGCAAAGCGAAAATATGCAGCTTGAAGCCCAGCTTCTCTAATAAAAGAATCTCATTGATGATGAACGTCTCGGAAAGGCGCGGATAGCCTTTCAGCACGATGCCGATGACGTTTTCGGAAGCCGTGTTCATGGGCGCACACTGGGTTAAGAGCTTTCTTCTTTGACGCTGCCATTGATTTTGGAAAGCAGGGCCGAAGCCGCGCGCGTCGCGCCGTTTAAATCCGGCAACTTGGTTTCGTTCATGCCGTTGCCGTCTTGCAGCTTAAAATGAATCAGCTCCGCGAAACGCTCGGCGGTGAGCTGATTCGGATGAATCGTGCTGAACCAACCGCGCTCCGACATGATGCGCGTGCGAATGGTTTGCTCCGCGCTCGGGCCGGGACGCGGCACGATCAACGCATTCTTGCGGAAGCGCAGAATCTCGCTGATGGTGTTGTAGCCCGCCATGGCGATCACCAAATCCGCGCGGCGCAAAAAGCGAATACTGTCCTGTCCCATGCGCGAAACCACGATGGGCAAGCCGCGCGCTTTGTTGAGCAACAGCTCACGCTGGTCTTTGTGCATGAACGGGCCCGTGGAAACGAAAGCATTGAAATTGGTCTCGCGGCGCAGCAAGCGCACGGCGTCGATGAATTGATCCATGAAGTAAGAGGCATCCGCGCCGCCGCCGCCGGTCACCAACACGAACTTGCGATGGTCGTTCGCAAAAAAGTTGCGCAATACTTTATCGGAAAGCGGCGGTTCTGAGGAATCTTCGCGGCACACGTAGCCGCAGTAGCTCGCTTTTTTCGCCAACGTCGCCGGGAAGCTGTATTCGGAAATCACGTCGTAAACCTCTGCGCAGCCGTAAATGTTGATCGCGTCGTAAAAAGCATCGGCCGCGGCAAAGGCGCCTTCGTTCTGCCATTGCTGATGAATCACGTTTCCCGCGCCCAAGATGTCGCGAATGCCGAGAATGATTTTGGTGTGCGCGCTGTGCTTCTTGATGAACTCCAGCGGCATGGCCAATTCGCCGAGCGCGCCGTGCGGCATGTGATCGACCATGAAAAGGTCCGGCTGAAAACTGAGCGCGACGTTTTTGATGATCTCCGAGCGAATCGTGAGCAACTCGCGATAAGGCATCGTCAAACGGTCCGGACGCCACACGCCCGTGTCGACTTTCACAATCGTGGGGATTTTGACGAAGTCACACTTCGGAGGCATTTTAAAAAAGGGCGCCACCGGGGAATCGGCGATGATCAAGATCGAAGCGTCCGGGCTGCGTTTTTTGATTTGCAGGCAAATGTTGAGGTTGCGCCGCAAATGCCCCAGGCCAAATCCGTCCTGGGAATAAATCAAGATTTTGGGAGCTGCTGTGTTCGTCATATTGAATGCAATCGGCAAAAATTTTTGACCGCTCATAAACGCGAATAGGCGCTAATTTTTTTGATTCGCGCTTATTCGCGTTCATTCGCGGTGAGAGCCTGTTCGGTTGGGCGCGGCCTCATGCGGCAGCCAATGCCGGAGCTTGATAATGGCGCCCGGCCAACAAGCGCACGCGCTCCACGATCGCGGTGAAGCCGTCTTGTGGAATCGTTTCGTATTGCGTTTTCTGCGTGAGTCGCGGTCCGTTGAACAACAGCTTCGACAGTATCTCGCGCAAAACTTCCGGATAAAATTCCGCGGGCGTGAGCGTCGTAACCAATCCGCGCTCTTGCAGCAGTTTTGCGCGAAAATAATTATCGGGCTGCTCGTTGTGGTTGGAGACGACCAACGCCGGTTTGCGGTGCGCGAGCGCTTCGCACATCACATTGTAACTGCCGGTTGAAATGGACAGATCGGCAAACTTGAGATAGTGCAGCATGTGTTTGTCGACGCGGTGCAGGATCACGCCGGGCAGTCTTTGCGCGCGCGTCAAGAGCGCGCGTTTTTCGCGCGCGCCAATCGCCGGGCCGATGAAGACGAAGCTTTGCAGCGTCAAGTCGCCGGCTTTTTCGAGGAAACGCAAATACGCATCGACCATGGCAAAATCGCCGGACTCGCCGCCGGCCGTGAGCACCACGATCGGCTTGGCGCGATTCAAACGGCCCACTTCCACGCGCACGCGCTGCGGCGGATTGACTTGGCGCGTGAGATAACCGGTGTAACGCAGCTTGCGCGCGAGCGGCTCCGGCATTTCATAAGCCGAAGCATAGTCGAACATGCTCTCCGCGCCATAAATCAAAATCTCATTCGCGTGCCCGAAGGCTTCGAACACGCCGTTCGCAGCCCATTGCCGCTTGACGTATTCCGGCTCGCCCAAAGTATCGGGCAAGCCCCACAACACTTTTGACTCGGGCAACTCATCGGCAACGCAGCCTAAAACTTTGCGCATCTCGCTGGGAATATCGAGCAGACTATCGTCGAAGATGACCACGCCCGGACGAAAAGTTTTGAGCGCGCTTTGCGCGATCTTGCGGCGAATCCGCAGCGTGTTTTCCGTTTCCAAATTCAACCGGCCGCTCATATAGAACTGATGATCGCGGAGGTTGAGGCCGGGCAGATGCACGTAATCCGTGCGCTCCGGCAACTTGAACCTGCCGATATTAGAAAGATCGGTCAGCGCCAAAATCGAGCAATCGTGCAATGCTTTCGATAATGCGGAGGCTACCGAAAGTGCGCGCAACGTGTGCCCCCAACCCAGGCTGTCGTTGCTGTACATGAGTATTCGAAGCGAGGACATACTGCCTTCCCTCTCTGCGCGTCGTAAAAGAAAACTCCAGTAATCGTCCTTTGAAGTTATCAGCCCCGGAACACCAGCATGGCAAAACCGGGAGCGCCATGACAATGAGCGCCGGCATGTATGCAAAAAGTCTAGTCAAAAATGAAAAGATTCGAGTCAGTCGTTGACTGAGTACACATGATCCGTTATCACAGTTTTACCGCCAACTGTCGAATCGAGCCGTGCGTTTGCTCACGCTACCACAAAAGCAAAGCGCGAACGGCTTCAAATCTGTGTAATCAGTCCGTTGACTACAGCGAGAGTGAAACTCGAGGCGGGGATTGGCGTGCGTTACGAGTCCGCGCGCATTGCAGATCCTGCGGGTCCTTGCAGGTCACCATCTCAACACAGCGTAAAAGTGTATGCGTTTAAGTACCGTCATTGTGAACGCATACGGAAGGCGTAGTTCATTTTTTATGAAGAACGTCGCCCGCGTCTCAGCGCGCCGTCTTTACGCATCGTTTGCTGGTACCCAATGTAAAATCGCAGTACAAAACAAAACGTTACTTCGTTACATGCTGAGGTGGCACGATGCGGAAGATTATTCAACAGAAGCGATGCAACGCCCAGCGTCGAATTTCGTCTTTGTTCAAAATCGTTTGGAACAACTATCGGCTTTGCTAAAACTAGCGGTTTCATCATTCCTTTCTTCTCGGAGGCTGCATGTCACATAAACTCTTTTTAAGAGGCGGGCTGCTGCTCTTCTTTTGCCTCGCTTTGGGTTGTGAAAAGAAAAACGACGCGTTCAACATTCCAGAGGCGTATCACAAGCTGGACAACGGCCTGAAGGTCGTGCTCTCGCCCGACCATACTGCGCCGACCGCGGTCGTGGCGGTGTATTATAACATCGGCTTTCGCATCGAGCCGAAAGAGCGCACGGGCTTCGCGCACTTGTTCGAGCACATGATGTTTCAAGGCTCGCAGAACTTGGGGAAGATGGAGTACATTCGGCTGGTGCAGAAAAACGGCGGGGTGATGAACGGGTCCACGCGTTTCGATTTCACGAATTATTTCGCGATCATGCCGGCGCACAAGCTCGAAACCGCGCTCTGGGCCGAGGCGGACCGCATGCGCGGGCTCGTCATCACGCAGGAAAATTTGACGAACCAACAAGGCGTGGTGAAAAACGAAGTGAAGGTCAACGTGATCAATCAACCGTATGGCGGGTTTCCATGGCTCGATATGCCGCAATACGCCAATTCGAATTGGCACAATGCGCACAACTTTTACGGCGACCTCGCCGATCTCGACGCCGCGACTTTGGAAGACGTGCAGGCCTTCTTCAACATCTATTATGCGCCGAACAATGCCGCGCTCGTGGTGGCCGGTGACTTCGAGCCGAACGAAACGTTGGGCTTCATCAAAAAATATTTTGACCCACTGCCCTCCGCGCCGCAACCTGCCAAGCCCGACATCAACGAGCCGCAACAGGAGCACGAGAAAAAATTCAGCAAAGATGATCCGCTCGCCAATCGTCCGGCTTTGGCCTTCGCGTATCACATGCCGCCGCGCAACACGCCGGAGTATTTTGCAATGGGCTTGCTCGATCAAATTCTGTTGCAAGGCGAAGACAGCAAGCTGCACCAAGCGTTGGTCAAGCGCACGGGCATGACCGGCAACGTGAACGGCGGCATCAATCTGCTCGGCAACATGCTCAACTACAACGGCCCCATGCTGTGGATGGCTTCGCTCTTTCACGATGCAACGACGTCACCGGATTCGATCATGCAGGTTGTCGATCAAGTGATCGCCGAAGCGTGTACGCAGCGCGTCGAGCTTGCGGTGTTGGAGCGCGCGCTCGTAAAATGGCGCTCGGATTTTTATGATAATTTGAGCGGCACGGGCAACTTCGGCCGCGCGGACTTGCTCGCGTGCTTCGCGCTCTTTGATGACAATCCCGATCGCATCAATCATCTCGAAGAAGAGTTCCGCAAAGTCACGCCCGAGTTGCTGCAAAAGACCGCGCAGGAATACTTGAGGCCGGCCGCGCGAACGATTCTGACGATCGTTCCGAAGGCTGGGACATGAGCATGCACAAGCATACTACTCGGAGCACGATATTCTTTAATTTTTGGTATCGGCAAAAGCCGCGATTGATGCGGGTTTCGCGAATATCGAAATTAAAGTATTTTATGCTCCGAGTAGTATATTGTATCAGTCCAGCCCGTCCTCTCATTGTCATTCTGAAAGAAACTTCCCTCGCACTGGGAACACATCTTAAAATGGATTTGGTCTCAAGCGCTAGGGAAGGTTCTTGCAGAATGACATCAAAGAGGGCGGTCATTGACAGCCTGCTTATCAATCGAGAAACTCTATAAGCTCAAAAGGAAAAACCATGCAAAGCCAATTCCGAATCATATTCCTCTGCGCGAGCCTGATGCTCACGACTCTTGCCTTCGGCCAAAAACAAGTACCGCCCGCCGGCGGCGCGCCGAAAGATTTCAATCTTCCTCAGAAAGAAGTTTTTTCACTCACCAACGGCATGAATGCCACGCTCGTGCCTTACGGCAATTTGCCGAAGGTCACGGTGCGTTTGGTCATTCGCGCAGGCAACATTGATGAAGCCGCAGACGAAGTTTGGCTCGCGGATTTGGTGGGTGATTTATTGAAGGAAGGCACGACCGCGCGCAATGCCGAGGCCATCGCTGCCGAAGCCGCGAGCATGGGCGGGACCGTGAACATCAACGTTGGGCCGGATCAAACTACAATTGAAGGCGACGTGCTCTCCGAGTTTGCGCCGGCGCTGGTCAAGCTACTCGCGGACATCGTGCGCAATCCATCTTTGCCGGAGTCCGAGCTTGCGCGCTTGAAAAAAGATATGTCCCGCAATCTCAGTATTCAAAAAAGCTCGCCGCAATCTCTCACGCTGGAAAAGTTTCGCCAACAATTGTATCCCGAACATTCCTATGGCCGGCTCTTTCCAACCGAGGCCATGATTCAGAGTTTCACGATCGAAAAAGTGCGGGAGTTTTATAGCGCAAACTTCGGCGCCGCGCGCGCGCACGTTTATGTTGCCGGCCGCTTTGACAGCGAAGCTGCGGCGCAAGCGCTTCGCGAAGCTTTTTCAGATTGGGCTACAGGCTCAACGCAAGCCGCAAACGTTCCGCATCCCGTTGCCAAGCGCGTGCTGCACTTGCTCGATCGGCCGGGCGCGGCGCAATCGACGATCTATCTCGGCTTGCCGGTGATCAATCCTGCGGACAAAGATTATCGCACGCTGCTCGTCACGAATACTTTATTGGGCGGATTTTTTTCCTCGCGCGTGACCACGAATATCCGTGAGAACAAAGGCTACACCTATTCGCCGGCCAGCTCGGTATCCTCGCGCTATCGCGACGCCTATTGGGTGCAAGTGGCGGACGTGACCACGGAAGTAACCGGGCCGGCATTGAATGAAATTTTTCATGAGATCGAGCGCTTGCAGAATGAAGCGCCTTCGGAAGAAGAGTTGAATGGCGTGAAAAACTATATGGCTGGCACCTTTGTTTTGCAAAACTCCTCGCGCGGCGGGATCATCAATCAACTCGCGTTTCTCGATCTGCACGGCTTGGACGACAACTATTTGACCGATTACGTGAAAACGATTCAAGCCGTCACGCCGGCCGAAGTGCAACGCATGGCGCAAACTTATTTGAAAGATGAGTCGATGACGATCGTGATCACCGGTGATTTGAAGAAGATCAAAGAGCAAGTGTGGTCGTTCCGTGAGATCGTGAATTGATTGACCTTCCTCCTCTGAACCAAAAGGGCGAGGCCGGTTGGCCTCGCCCTTGGGTTTTATACCGACAAAGGGTAGGTTTGTAAACCCTCCCGGGCTGTCATTCAGAAGGAAACCTTTTACGCGCTGGAGAAACAGCTCGTCTGGAGGTTGTGCCAGGCGCTGAAAAGGATTCCTACTGAATGACAGGGCTTGGGGTGTTACAAACTCACTCGCTATTTGTATAGCAACAATGACATTTTTTCGTCATAGAAGATCGGTATAGGAGTGTTATCGTTAATACGGGAATCATGTTGAAGTAGCGGGCATTATCATTCGTCAATTCCAGTGACGAATGGCTTCGCTTCTTCGTTGAAAAGATTCAAGAGTGGCACGCACGCCACTAACGTTCATCTTGTGTTGATCGCGATATACTCTCCCCAACGCTCCCGTTCCAAAGTTTCGCGTAACGGTTCATAGATCGCACGCGCAATCAAACCAATTTTTGCCCGCTCTTCTTGTGCAGGCAAACTTTTCAGAGTCATGGTTGTCATTGAGGCTCCTTGTCTTCGTTTTGCGGCGGCAACATAACCAAGCTCACGAGTAAATTCAAGTGCAGGCTCTTGCTTCCTTTCAGCGCATCAAAACCGCCTTCCCCACCAACCTCAAGCCTGTGCTCGTTGTCAAACGATAAAAGTAAACCCCGCTCGCCACGCTCCCTCCTGCTGCGTTACGGCCATTCCAACTGAACCAATAGCGCCCGGCTTCGATACTTCCGTCGTAGATCGTTTGTACTTCTTCGCCGAGGAGGTTGTAGACTTTCAACGTGATCTCTGAAGCAACGGGAATAGCCACTGGAATGTTCGTCGCCGGGTTGAATGGATTAGGATAATTCGGCCCCAACGCAAATTCTTTGGGCAACGCCAGCGCGTTGACCTGCTCTTGCACTTTTTCGTTTCTGCCCACGACCACTTTGAATTTCATCAACTCTGCTGCCGGTGTGAAGTGATAAAGCGAATCCTTGCGCAGATTGAAAGATTGCGCACGGCCTTCGTCGATGAGATAAACGTCGAAGTGCGGCGGAATGCGATTGATGCCTGTGAAAGCCAATTGCGCGGGTTGGCGTGGAATGGCGCGCACGTCAAACTCCCAGCTTTCTGATTCTTCAAACTCCGGACGGATGTCGGTGGCAAAGATGCCGTAGTTTGCGTCCCACTGCGGGCGTTTGAATTCAACCGTTGGCGTCACGGCAAGAGCTCGCGGCTTGCGCTCATCAAGAGAATCGAGGTCGACTTTGGCGCGACGTGAAAGGCCAAAAACAGTGCTGTGATCGCTGAATTCTGCGGTGTTTAAAGCCACGCTCACTTACCACAGCATTGCCTCGCTTGCCGTCGAAGTGGAAGACGAGAAAACCAAGCTGTAAGGAATTTGCAGTGAATCGCGATTTGCATTTGTATTACAAAAATAGTAGCCCTTCTTTGGCTCAAGTGTGTCCGATTTTTTAAAATTCTCGGTGCCAAGAAACTCCCACAACGATTCGGTGAACCCGCCATTCGCGGCTTTAATGTCTGACCATATGATCGGCGCAGGGAAAGGATTGGTGATGATGTTCCAATCCGGCTGCAGCGGAATCTTTGCAACTTCCGAGGTATCCACCGGAGCGGCGCGGACAAACGTGTTAATCGTCAACGGGCCTTTTTGAATAATCCAAAAACCGCGGCCCGCGGAAAACTTAAAATCCGCGCTGCCATCAAACTTGACGAAGAAGTTACTTGCCTGGCCGTTGTCGCGATAAACCTGCCAAGCTTCGCCTTGTTTGCCTGTCAAAAATTCGCTGACCGAGCGGTTGCTCGCGCCGGGCAATCCGATTAAACGATACTCATGGCCTTGATAATCGTCGGCTCGCGCTCGCGTCGCAAAAGGAACCGAAGTTCTGACACTGAATGTAGCCGGATAAAAATACGTGGGCAGCACGCCGCTGGCAAGTGTGTCACCGCTCGTGCTCGTGGTTAAATCCACCGGCGAAGGCTGGCCGAGAATCGCGACGAAATCGGCGGCGACTGCTCCGCCGGAGCTGAACTCTGCAGTCCGTAGCGATTGCTGCGTTTGGGCTGAGAGAGGAGAATGAGCCAAAAGAACGAAGAGGCTCAGTTGGATGATGCTTAGAACGCGTTTGGGTTTCATGGAATTGATCCTTCGCACTTTTTTACCGACCGGTCACTCGCAGTGACCGGTCGGTGATGATCAACAACTCTTCAATACGTTGCAATCTCTCTTTGAAGCTTGCCAGCTCGGTGCGGCTTTGCTGCAATTCGGCTTTGGTTTGCGCCAGCTCGGTGACTTGCGCTTGCAGTTGCGCAATGGTGTTTTGCTGCTCTTTGATGGCCTCGACCAGCACGGGCACGACGTTGCTATAAGCCACCGAGTAGTAACCCTTGCTGTCTTGCGAAACCACCTCGGGCAGCACTTCCTTGATCTCCTGCGCAATGAAGCCGAGAGTTCTGCCTTTGTTGAAATTCAATTCCGGAAATTCTTCCTGGCGCCAATCGAAGGAAACGCCGCGCAGGCGGATGACCTTGTCGACGGCATTTGGGATGGTGGCGAGGTTCTTTTTGTAGCGGAGGTCAGAGTTACATAGAGTACTGACTGCACAAACATTGCCGTACACTCTGAGTGTATTATTTGGATCAGGTGCTCCCCCAATACTGACTTTGCCAGTTTGAGAAAGAGCCATCGTGGTTTGCGTCTGTTCTCCTGGGAAGAAGTATAACGCTCCATCGGCATCTACTCTGGCACGATATTCCTGTGTACCATTAACCCCTCCTTTCCAAATAAGTCTTGCACCATCTGGACTTCCTCGATCAAGCATGATTTCTCCCGCCACCTCCAGTTTCACTTCCGGATCCATCGCCCCAATCCCAACATTGCCTCCGGATTTTATGAACAATCCCTTAGTCGAAGTTCCTGCTTCAACGATGCCTTGAGCATCTGTCACGAGTGCGATATTACCTTCATCATTCCAAACTCCCAATTGAACCGTAGATTTTCTATTTGCGTGGAGTCTACCAAATACGTTTACATGGAAATTCATATTCCCGACGTTCTCCCCTCGAAACGTCTCGATTCGTCCTGAATCGGACTTTGCTGAACTAT
>Ga0247727_10000195_pt1 | contig 140730 bp, 125 predicted proteins | sample WisWelCaveWW1625_FD_202498 | JGI IMG/M metagenome (GOLD analysis project Ga0247727, IMG submission 202498) | Biofilm microbial communities from Wishing Well Cave, Virginia, United States - WW16-25 | ecosystem: Environmental > Aquatic > Deep subsurface > Groundwater > Cave microbial mat... | reverse complement strand
CGGCCCTTCCGGCAAAATTGAGTTATGATGACGCGGCGTCTGTCACAAGCTTCTGTTCTGTGGTGTTATAACTTAATGGCTGTGCTGGGCGCGACAGGGTGAAACTTTGCTCGCCAAAGTCGATCTAACTGTCTGAAAAAGGAGAAGGAACTTATGAAATCTAAACGGTTATGGTTGATCATCGGCGGGGTCATCCTGGTGATGGTTTGTGCTGGCGTAGTGGCCGTGCAGGTGTTCGCCAGCCGTCAACCGGCAGCCGCCGCCCTCAAAACGACTGAGGTCACTCAGATCATAGCGGTCAGCAGTGTTGAGTCCTCAGGCTCGGTGGCGGCCCTGCAATCGGCGTCGCTGTTCTGGGAGACGACGGGCGCGGTGGCGGCCGTCTACGTGAAAGTGGGTGATACAGTCAGGAAGGGCGATGTGCTCATGACGATTGATCCCGTCACCGCGCCGCAGAACGTGATCCAGGCCCACATTGATTTGGTTACCGCCCAAGACGCCCTGAACGCGTTGCTGCACCCGGGCGCGCTCGACATCGCTAACGCGCAAAAGGCGGTGGCCGATGCGGAACAGGCGCTGGAAGATGCAGAACGGAATCTCAAATACGTCGAGAACCCGGCAGGCAAGAGCCTGTACGACGACCTGCAGGATAAGAAACTGGCGCTCGACACTGCGCAAGCCAATGCGCAACTGGCGCACGTGTCGCTGGCGGCTTCGGCGGTCAAGACTGCTGAAGATGACATGAACCTGGCCTACAGCCGGCTGCAGAGAGCGCAAACGGCTATGGACGACTGTATCAAGATCAGTTGTGGCGAACGCGTCTGGAGGGAAGACGAGTTGAATACGGCGCAGAAGGAGTACCAGAAGGCCTGGGATGCTTTCCAGACCGCCAAGTTGCAGTATGAGATTAACGTCGCCAACCAGGCCGACGATGTGACGACGGCGCAGGAAGAGTACGACCGGGCTGTAGCCAATCTCAATGCGGCGCTGGCCGGGCCGGATACGTTGGAATTGCAAACGGCGCAGGTCACGGTGGCCGTGGCCCGGGCCGATTTGGCGGATAAGCAAGAGACATTGAACGAGCTGCTGAACGGCGCTGACCCCCAGGATATTGCGGCGGCGCAGGCAAATGTGTTGTCGGCGCAGGCGACGATTGACTCGCTCACGATCAAGGCCCCATTCGACGGCGAAGTGCTGGTAGTGAATTACCGGCCCGACGACGCCGTCTCGCAATCACTGGCGGCGGTGATGCTGGCGAACCGCTCGCTCCTGCACGTAGACGTGTCCGTGGACGAGACCGACGTGAGCGAGATTCAAGTTGGCAACCCGGTGACGGTCACCTTCAACCCCCTGCCTGACGTGGAACTGACCGGCATCGTGGCGCAAATCAACCCGGTGGGCACGGCGGTGCAAGGGCTGATTAAATACACCGTTCGCGTTGACCTGGTCGAGACGAACCCGCAAGTGCTGTTGGGCATGACGGCGGACGTGATGATTGTGACCAATGAAGATGAAGGCGCGCTGGCCGTGCCGCTCGACGCTGTGCAACTTGACCCGCAAGGCGAGTTCGTCAACCGGGTCAAAGCCGACAACACGCTGGAGCGGGTGGATATTGTGAGCGGCCAGGTGCAGGGCGACTTGGTCGTAATCACCGGCCCGCTTCAACCGGGCGACAAGGTGCAAGTCGTGGAACCACAGCCAACGGATAATGGCTCGCCGTTTGGGCCGGGATAGCATATCGCGTATAGCAGATAGCCTGTCGTTTGCGACATATGATAAGCCACCCGAAGGGGCCATAAGCCACCCGAAAGGGCCATAAGCCATGATCGAAGTTGAGAACATCACCAAGATTTACCAGATGGGCGACACCGAAGTTCGGGCGTTGGACGGAGTGAGTCTGCGCATCAACAAAGGTGAGATGTTGTCCATCATGGGGCCAAGCGGATCGGGCAAGAGCACGCTCATGGCGATCCTCGGTTGCCTCGACGTGCCCACCAGCGGCGAGTACCGCCTCGACGGCCTCAACGTGGAAAGGATGAGCGATAATCAACTGGCCGATGTGCGAAGCCGCAAGATCGGCTTTGTCTTTCAGCAGTTCAACCTGCTGGCCCGCACCAGCGCCCTCGACAACGTCACTCTGCCACTCATCTACAGCGGCGCGCGCGGGCGCGAGCGGCGCAAGCTGGCCGAAGAGGCGCTGGAGAAAGTGGGGCTGGGCGACCGAATGCACCACCGGCCCAACGAGCTGTCGGGCGGCCAGCAACAGCGGGTGGCAATTGCCCGCGCCCTCGTCAACAGCCCGGCCATCGTGCTGGCCGACGAGCCGACCGGCGCCCTCGACAGCAAGACCGGCGCGGAGATCATCGGCCTCTTCCAGCGTTTGCACCGCGACTTCGGTCAGACCGTGATCTATGTGACTCACGATCCCTTCATCGCCCGTCACACCAGGCGCGTGATCCGCCTGGCCGACGGTCAGGGGGTGGGCGACGAGATCATCGAGCACCCGCTCGAAGCCGGAGCGCCGAGGCCGAGCGAGTTGGCGCTAGCCGAAGATGCGCATCACTAAATTATGAAGGATGAAGGATGAATTATGAAATGGATCGCGCCTTCATCCTTCATAATTCATCCTTCATAATTTGCTATGAACTTCTCCGAAAACTTCCGCGTTGCCCTGCGCGCCCTGGCCGCCAACAAACTGCGTTCGATCCTCACCATGTTAGGCATCATCATCGGCGTAGGGGCGGTGGTGGCGCTCATGGCAATTGGCAACGGGGCGACGGCCAGCATCACCGAGCAGGTGCAGGGCATCGGGGCCAACGTCATTTCTGTTTTTCCGGGGCGGTTTGATCGCGAAGGCCAATCCGCGGCCGTCTTTTTGTATTACGAGGATTACGAAGCGTTAGCCAAGAATGTGGACAACATCGTCGGCATCGCTCCCTCGTTTCAAAGCAATGCCACCATCACTTACGGCAAGAGGACGGTGAGTGTAAGCGTCACCGCCACCACGCCCCAGTTTGGGCTGGTGCGCGTCTACGAGGCCGAGTATGGCCGCTTCCTCGCCGAGGGCGACCGGGCCAGCACCGCGCGAGTCGCCGTCATCGGTTCGCAAACGGCCAAAGACCTGTTTGGCGGCCTCAATCCGGTGGGGCGGACGATCAAAATCAACAGCGCCCCGTTTGAAGTGGTAGGCGTGCTCAAGTCCAAAGGCTCGACGGGCTTTGGCAACGCCGACGAAATTGTGCTGGTGCCGCTGGAAACCGGCTACGACAAGCTTTACGGTTCGTTCGCCGTCGTCAACGGCAAGCGGCAAGTGTCCGACATTTCGATGTCGGCGGCCAGCCCCGAAGTCGTCAACGAGGTGATCGTCCAGGCCGAGCGCATTCTGCGCCGCCAACATGGCCTCAAGCTCAACGACGAACTCGATTTCACGGTGTTGAGCCAGACGGCGTTCCTCAGCGCCCTCACGACGATCACTGCTACCCTCACCGCCTTCCTCGGCTTCATCGGCGTCATCTCGTTGGTTGTTGGCGGCATTGGCGTGATGAACATCATGCTCGTCTCTGTCACCGAGCGCACCCGCGAGATCGGCTTGCGCAAAGCGGTGGGCGCCAAGCGGCGGGCCATTCTCGCGCAGTTTCTCATCGAGACACTGGTGCTCAGCTTCATCGGCGGCCTGCTCGGCATCGGCCTCGGCTGGGGCATTGCCCTCCTCGTCAACTTGTCCGGCCAAATTACCACGCGCGTGGACATGGCCACTATCACCATCGCCTTCGTCGTTACCGGCCTGGTCGGCATCTTCGCCGGGCTGTACCCGGCCTGGCGCGCCTCGCGCCTACGGCCTATTGAAGCGCTAAGATACGAGTAACAAAGTTCGCGCGTTTTCTCCTGCACCCGGCGTTGCGGGCCGGGGGGCGATGGTGAGTCGCCGTCAGGGGGTGATGAGGAAATTAATCGACTCCCCGCCCACGGGCTGCCAGTCTTTGCCCTCGTTGCACTCGCTCATCGAGAGCAGGCACATCATCAGGCGGGCGGTGTAGTAACCCGGCTGGGCGTTCTCCAACCCGCCTGCAAACTCGGCCGACTGCCCCACGTTGAGAGTCCAACTCTCATTCGTATCCGGGTTCGGTGGGCGCACAAGACCATTGCCTGCCTGAGTCCACTGGATCGTTTCCCCGTCGCGCGTGACCACAATGGCCGCCTGACCCCACTGGAACGACCTTTCACCCTGTACCCCGAACGTCCACGTAAAGAATAGCGTCTGGCCCGCCGCCATGACGGGTGTGCAATCGCCCCCCTTGCGTATCTTGCAATCGGCAGCCGATACGGCATTGGCGATCTGAATCGGCTCGCTGAAGATGACAGAAGCTGAAGCCGGATTGTGCGTTGCGGTTGGGGTGAGCAACCGGGCAATGTCCGGCGGCACGATTGAAGTCGCCGCCGCTGTGGGAAGGGGCGGCTGAGTCATGCGAGGAATCGGTGTCACCTGCAGATGGGCTTGCGTCACCAATATGCTAATCACATTCTGGGTCGGAGGTGAGGTGCGACCGGCCGAGGGCGTGGCAGTAGCCGCTGCTGTGACTGGAAGACTCGTTGAGACGGCGGTGGGGGTGCGCGTCGGCGCCTCGCCCGCCGTGTTTCGAGGCAGGGTTTGACCGGCGAAGCCCGAGCATCCGGTGACGAGGATGAGGCAGGAAACGATCACAATGGTCAGAAGAAGTTTGCGTGTGCTCATGCTCGCAATTGTACTGTGAGATTGTGAATAAGTTGTGGAGAATTTGTTTCTCACAACCCTCCCTCCGATCAGTTAGCCGGAGTCCGCAGTCAGAAAATTGGCTTCGTCCTCTGCCGATCCCCAGCGCCTGGCGCAAGTCATCGGCAACCTGGTGAGCAACGCGCTTCGCTACGTCCCGACAGGTGGGCGGGTGACGGTCACGACCCGGGGCGTGGCAGGCGGCGTTGAACTGGCGGTGAGCGACAACGGACCCGGTGTGCCGGAGGCCGACCTGCCCAAACTGTTCGACCGCTTCTGGCGCGGCGAGAAGTCGCGGTCGCGGGCAGGAGGTGGGGCCGGGTTGGGGCTGGCGATTGCCCGTCAACTTGTCGAGGCTCAGGGCGGAACTATTTCCGCGAGCAACGTCCCTGGCGGCGGCCTGCGAGTAGCGTTCATGTTACAGTGAGCGGTATAATGGTAGCAAAGTCGCACTGAGAGGAATCAATAGCCATGACGACTCCTACCGAAACCCTGACCATCCGCCTGCCGGCGGCGGCGGCCTATCGCTTACGTCGGATTGCAGAGATCGCGCATCGCCCGCTGGACGAAATTATCGCCGAGACCCTCCGAGCCGGTTTGCCGCCCTTGCTGGAAGATGTGCCTATTGCTTTTCGTGCCGATTTGGCTTTGCTTGAACCAATGCCTAGCGCCGAACTGCAACAGCATTTGCGGGCCAAGATGAACTCGGCGCAAGTGGCGCGTTACGATGCGTTACTGGCCGCCAACTCGGCGGGAATGCTGGATGATGCGGGGCAGAAAGAATTAGCAGCCCTGCGAGCCGAAGCGGATCGCCTGATGTTTCGCAAAGCCTATGCCGCCTTGCTTCTCAAGTGGCGCGGCGAACGGATCCCGACCCTGGCCGAACTTGAAACTGAAAAATGACCTCTGTTACCCCGGAGGCAGTGTACGAACGCTTGCGTAACCAGGCCGGGCCGCGCTGTGGTTACTGTCGCACCTCCTCGAAAATTACCGGCCAACCCCTGACTGTTGAGCATATCATCCCTGTTGCGCGTGGCGGTTTGTCGGATGAAGACAATCTTTGGCTCTCATGCCGCCGGTGCAACGAATATAAAGGCTCCCAAGTTGAAGCCGTAGACCCGGAAAATGGTGAATCGGTATTGCTGTTCGATCCTCGGCGGCAATCGTGGCCTGAACATTTCACCTGGTCAAGTGATGGCACATTGATTGTTGGACTCACTTCTTGCGGGCGGGCTACAGTGTTCGCCCTCAAGTTGAATAACCCTGATATTGTCGCCGCCCGCCTGCTTTGGACTGGCGTGGGCTGGCATCCACCTGAAGACTGACCAAGGAGACCTCTATGACTGCAACTCTTATTGATGGCACGGCCATTGCCGCCAAAGTGCGCGCGCAAGTGGCCGCCGACGTTGAAGCCCTCGTCGCCAAAACGGGCAGGAAGCCCGGACTGGCCGCCGTGCTGGTGGGCGAGAACCCGGCCTCACAAGCCTACGTCAAATCCAAACGCAAAGCCTGCGCCGAAGTGGGCATGGAGTCCTTCGGCCACGAACTGCCCAAGACGGCCTCGCAGGAAGAAGTCGAGTCGCTCGTGGCAAGCCTCAACGCCGACCCGAACGTGCACGGCATTCTCGTTCAACTCCCTCTGCCGGATCACCTCAACGAAGAGCGCGTGCTGAACACGGTCGGCATTGACAAGGACGTGGACGGTTTTCACCCGGTGAACATAGGCCGCCTCTCGATGAAAGGCCGCAAGCCCCTGTTCGTCCCCTGCACTCCGGCGGGGTGCATTGTTCTGTTGGAAGAGGCCGGAGCGCAGTTCAAAGGAGCCAACGCCGTGGTGCTGGGCCGCTCTAACATCGTCGGGCTTCCGGCGGCGATGTTGCTTCTGCACCGCGATGCCACGCTTACCATCTGCCACTCGCGCACCAAAGACCTGCCCGCCGTGTGCCGTGAGGCCGATATTCTGATTGCCGCTGTTGGCCGTCCGCTCATGGTCAAGCGCGACTGGGTGAAGCCGGGCGCGTACGTGATTGACGTGGGCATCAACCGCGTCGAAGACTCGTCCAGGAAGAGCGGCTATCGTCTCGTCGGCGACGTGGACTTCGACGACGTGAAAGAGGTGGCGGGCGCGATTACGCCCGTGCCGGGCGGCGTCGGCCCGATGACGATTGCCATGCTTCTCAAGAACACCCTGCGCGGCGCGCAAGCGGCGTTCGGCGTGAGCTAGGCGTCCCACCGCATGAGCGCCAGCGACTCTAAAAGATTCGAGGTGCCGCTCTGGCTTCGCAGCCGGTGGGGGACGATTGGGTTGGCGGGGATCGTTTATACGCTGGCGTTCGCGGCATGGACCTTTTGGGGCGGCGAAGAAAATAGCCGCCTGATCTCGAATCTCGCCTTCTTTCCCGTCAGCATCTTTGCAGTGGCCGCCGCCACGCGGGCGGCGGCCAACCCGGCCCTCGACGCCCAACTGCGCCGGGCGTGGGCCGCCCTCGGCCTGAGCCTCGCCGCGCTCCTGATCGGCGACGCGATCTTCACGTACTTCGATCTCGCCGCCGCCCTGCCCGAAGACAGTCAACTGTACTATCTGGTTGACCCTTTCTATCTGGCCTTCTACCCGCTGACGCTGTTTGGGCTGTTGCTCTTGCCGTGTGCGCCGCTCAGCCGCAGTGACCGCCTCAAGTTCGCCCTCGACCTGCTGATCGTGATCACCGCCGCCTGGATGGTAGTCTGGTATTTCGTCGTCAGCCCGCTGGCGGCTGTCAATCAAAGCGATCTGGAGAGCCAATGGGTTGCCGCCGTTTACCCGATTGGCGACCTCGTCCTGCTGGGCGGCATCGTGTCCATGCTCATGCGCCGCCCGGACGCGCCCACCCGATCATCCCTCGTCATCTTCCTAACCGGGCTGGCCTGTTTCGTGGCCGCAGACTTGATCAATGCCTATATCACCCTGGCGAGACGCGAACTGGGCGGCGACCCGGTGAGCATCGGCTGGTTGATGGCTTACGCGCTGTTTGCCCTGGCCGCCATTCGCCAGTCGCACCCCTCATTGGAGTCGACGAGTGAAAAGCCAACCGCCTTTGTGCTGGAGCGTTTCTCGCCGCTCCTGCCGTTTGCGGCGACGATGCTCGGCTACGGGTTGGTGATTTTTGTGGCCGGGGCCGAGTTCTCGCTTGGGGCACAAGGCGTCCTGTTCAGCGCGATCTTGCTCACACTATTTGTCATCAGCCGCCAGGTGGTCACGCTGCGTGAGAACATGCGCCTCAACGCCGAACTGCGTGCCTGGTCGGAGACGCTGGAAAAGCGGGTGGAGCAGAGGACGTTTGAACTGCAACAGTCGCAGGAAGCTTTATTGGCTTCGCAAAAGCTGGCCAGCGTGGGTACGCTGGCGGCGAGCGTGGTGCACGAGGTCAGCAACCCGTTGACCACGATTGTTACGGCCACCGAAGCGATGCAAGGCGAGTTGACGGATAAAGGGCAGGTGAGCGTCGAGACACTTGAAATGTGTTTGCCGCTCGTTGACCGGGCGGCCTCGCACGCCTCGCGCATTGTTCAGACGCTTCGCAATTATTCGCGCGGCGGCCAGCAGGAACTGGCCCGGCACAGCCTGACCGAGGTGGCGAAGGATGCGTTGTTGCTGATGGGCTACCAGTTGAAAGGCTGGGGCAACGTGCGGCTTGTCACCCAGCTTGACCCTGCCTTGCCGAAGACCTCATGCGACCGTAACCAGATCGCGCAAGTGATCATCAACCTGCTGGTCAACGCCCGCGATGCAATGCCGGACGGGGGAACCGTCACCCTGAAAATAAGGCGGACGCCCACCGAGGTCATTCTCGAAGTGACGGACCAGGGCATTGGCATCCCGCCAGAGTCGCTGGAAAAGGTTTTCGATCCGTTCTACACTACGAAAGAGATCGGCCAGGGGTCGGGGCTGGGGCTTTCGATTGTGAAGTGGATCGTCCAGGCGCACAAGGGCACAGTGCAGGCGCACAGCGATGGGCCGGGGCGGGGGGCGGCGTTTACGGTGGCCCTGCCGTTAGACTCCGCGTAAAAACTAAGTTGCTCGTGGCGGATTTGTAATCCGCCGCCGGACGCTTCGCGCAAATCCGGCGGGAGCGGGCCAAGAGGAGAAAAATTATGCTCAACAAAACCGTTCAAGACGCAATCAACAACCAAATCGCAATGGAGTTTTACTCGTCCTACATCTACCTCTCGATGTCGGCGCATTTTGAGGCCGCGAACCTGCCCGGCTTTGCCCACTGGATGCGCCTGCAGAGTGGCGAGGAGAACCTGCACGCCATGAAGCTGTTTGACTTCATCAACAGCCGGGGCGGGCAAGTGGTTCTACAGGCACTCCCTCAGCCGCCGGTCGAGTTCGGCTCGCCGCTGGAGGTTCTGCAGAAGGCGTTGGAGCACGAGCAGAAGGTGTCGGCCTCCATCAACCAGCTTTACGGGCTGGCGGCCAAAGAGAACGATTATGCTTCGGTGGGCATGCTTCAGTGGTTCGTCAACGAGCAGGTGGAGGAAGAAAAGACGGCGACGGCCATCGTCGAGCACTTGAAGCTCATCGGGGCTGACGGCCCGGCATTGTTAATACTGGATCGGGAGATGGGGGCGCGCCAGGCCGGGGCCGCCGCCGAGGCCGGGGGAGGCGATGCGGCCTGATATTACAGGTTGACAACAACCGCTTGACGGGCTTATAGTAACTTTGTATGACAAACTGCCGGGAGGGGCGATGACTACTCTCGTTCTTCGTCATGCCGAGGTGCTGGTGACGATGGATGCGGCCCGCCGGGAGATTCGGGATGGCGGGCTGATCATCCGCGACGGGGTGATTGAGGCGGTGGCCCCGACGAACGAACTGCCGACGGTGATGGAGGCCAATCTGGTGGATATGAGCGGCCATATCGTCCTCCCCGGTCTGGTCAACACCCACCACCATCTCTACCAAACCCTCACCCGCGCCGTCCCCGCCGCGCAAGACGCAACCCTCTTCAACTGGCTCAAAACTTTGTATCCGATTTGGGCGCGGCTGACGCCTGAGGCCGTGTACGTCTCGGCGCTGACCGGCATGGCCGAACTGCTTCTCTCCGGTTGCACCACCGCCAGCGACCACCTGTACCTTTTCCCTAACGGCTCGAAGCTCGATGACGAGATTCGGGCGGCGAAGGAGATCGGCATTCGCTTTCACGCTTCGCGCGGCTCGATGAGTCTGGGCGAGTCCAAAGGCGGCCTGCCGCCCGACAGCGTAGTGGAGAACGAAGACGACATCCTCAATGACACGCAGAGGCTCATTCAAACGTATCACGACTCGGATCGCGGCGCGATGTTGCGAATCGTGGTCGCGCCCTGCTCACCGTTTTCGGTGACGCCGGAACTGATGAAGCAGTCGTCGGCGCTGGCGCGTGCATACGGCGTGACCATGCACACCCACCTGGCCGAGACGCTCGACGAAGAGAATTTTTGCTTAGAGAAGTTCGGTCACCGCCCGGTGGACTACATGGAGACTTTGCGCTGGGTGGGGCCGGATGTGTGGTACGCCCACGCCGTCCACGTCAACGATTCCGAGATCAAGTTGATGTCGCAGACCGGTTGTGGGGCCGCGCACTGCCCGTCGTCGAATATGCGGTTGGCTTCCGGCATTGCCCCGGTGAAGAAGTATCGGGCCGCCGGTGTGAAGGTGGGGCTTGGGGTGGACGGTTCGGCTTCCAACGATGGCTCGCACCTGCTCGGCGAAGCGCGGCAGGCGATGTTGCTGGCTCGCGTATCCGGTGACCCGGCGGGCCTCACCGCCCGCGAAGCGTTGGAGATTGCCACCCTCGGCGGCGCAAAGGTGCTGGGCCGCGACGACGTCGGCTCGCTGGCCAAAGGCATGTGCGCCGACCTGTTCGCCATCAACCTCAACCGCCTCGACTACGCCGGCGCCGCCGTTCACGACCCGGTAGCCTCCGTCATCTTCTGCGCGCCACAAAAAGCCGACTACGTGATGGTGAACGGCAAGTGGGTGGTGAAGGAAGGGCAATTGACGACGGTGGATTTGGGGCCGGTGATTGAGAAGCATAATGGGATTGCGAAGAAGTTAGTTGAGGGGTAATGAAACTCCTCTCCCGCCTCTCTCTCCTCTTCGCCCTTTTCGCCGTGCTGGCCGCCATCACCTGGCTGTTCCGGCGTGTGGGGTTGGGCGAGGTGGCAGTTGTGGTGGCGGTGCTGGCGCTGGCGTTTGGGGTCGAGATTGTGCGGTTTGTGGTGAAGCAGTTTTTGAAGGGGTATCACGGTGATAAGTAGGGCAGGAGGTAAATGATGCCATTGCCGTTTCCGGGCATGGATCCCTACATCGAACATCCTGACATCTGGCAGGATTTTCATCATAGTTTGGCTACTGAAGTGCGGGGGCAACTTAACGCCCAGTTGCCCCGGCGTTACTATGCGGGAGTAGAAGTCTTCATTACCTATGACGATATTGAGACAGGCCTCCTTCATACCGGGCGGCCAGATGGGGGTGTAATTTCTCTTCGGGAAGCCCAAGCGTCTTATGAGATTTCAGCTGTTGGTGTTACGCCCACGTCGGTTGAGAACCGCGTAGCTCTCGATCCCTTGAAGTTATATACGGTTGAGATTCGAGCGGCAGGAGATCGCCAGTTAATCACGAGCATAGAGATTCTTTCCCCGGTCAACAAACACCGCAGACATACCGCCTTCAAGAGTTATCATCGCAAACGACTTGCGATTTTGAATTCCGATACACATTTGATCGAGATCGACCTCTTGCGCGCTGGCGAGCGCCCGCCCTTACTCGATCCGGTCCCTTCTGCGCCGTATTACATCACCCTCAGCCGCGCCGACCGCCGCCCAATGGTGACCGTGTGGCCTGTGCAACTCCGCAACACACTTCCTGTTGTGCCGGTGCCTCTGCTCACGCCTGACCCCGATGTGCCGCTTGGTTTGAACGCCGCCGTTGCCTCTGTCTACGAACGTGGAGCATACGATCTGCGTATAAATTATCTTCAGCCGCCCCCGCCGCCGGAGTTGTCATCGGAAGAACAAGCGTGGGTAGAGCCTCTCTTGAAACGGGAGAAGCAGAATGCCTAAGCGCCGACCCTGGCACGAAGTTTCCCGCGAACTGGTGGATTGCGCGATGGGCCGCGCGCCCGCCGACCTCATCATCCGCAACGGGCAGTGGGTGTGCGTGCAGTCGGGCGAGATCGTCCCGGACACCGACGTTGCCATCAAAGGCTCGCGCATCGCTTACGTGGGGCCGGACGCCAGCCACACGCTGGAGTCGAGTACTAAAGTGATTGACGCCGCCGGGCGCTACCTCGTGCCGGGCCTGCTCGACGGCCACATGCACGTCGAGTCGGGCATGGTCACCGCCACCGAATTTGCCCGCGCCGTCATCCCGCACGGCACGACCGGGATGTTCATTGACCCGCACGAGCTCGCCAACATCTTCGGTCTGCGCGGGGTGAAGCTGATGGTGGATGAAGCCGCGGACCTGCCCCTCAACGTCTGGGTGCAGATGCCCTCCTGTGTGCCTTCGGCTCCGGGACTGGAGACGCCGGGGGCCAGCATCGGCCCGGACGAGGTGCGCGAAGCGATGACCTGGCCGGGCGTCATCGGCCTGGGCGAGATGATGAACTTTCCCGGCGTGTTTCTCTCCGACCCGAAGATGCACGGCGAAATGGCCGAGACAATGAAGGCGCGCAAAGTGATCGGCGGTCACTACGCCGCGCCTGATTTAGGCAAGCCGTTTCATGGCTACGTGGCGGGCGGCCCGGCGGACGATCACGAGGGGACTCGGATTGAAGACGCTGTGGCCAGAGTCCGGCAGGGGATGAAGGCCATGTTGCGGCTCGGTTCGGCCTGGCACGACGTGGCGACTCAGATCAAGGCCGTCACTGAAATGGGCCTCGACCCGCGCCACTTCATCCTGGTCACCGACGACTCGCACTCCGGCACGCTCGTCAACGAAGGCCACATGAATCGCGTGGTGCGGCACGCCATCGCCCAAGGCCTCAAGCCGATCACGGCTATTCAAATGGCGACGCTCAACACCGCCGAGCATTTTGGCGTGGCGAACGACGTGGGGCAAATTGCGCCGGGGCGCTACGCCGATATTTTGATTGTGAGCGACTTGCCGACGCTGGCAATTGAGGCTGTGATTTTGGCGGGTGAGGTGGCGGTGGACAATGGTGATTGGTTATTGGATATTAGAAGATTTGAGTACCCGGCGGATGTGAAGCAATCGGTTCATCTTGGCAAAACTCTAACTGCCGCCGATTTCAAAGTCCTAATAACTACGCGGAGCGGCCAATTACCAAAAGTGAAAGTCAACGTCATCGGCGTGATCGAGAACCACGCGCCGACAAAGCATTTGATGTTTGACCTGCTGGTGAACAGCGGCGAAGTGAAATGCGACCCGGCGCAGGATGTGTGCAAGGTGGCGCTGGTGGAGCGGCACAAGGGCACGGGCGGGGTGCAGGTTGGGTTCGTGCATGGCTTCGGCTTCAACGTGCCGTGCGCGGTTGCTTCGACGGTTGCCCACGACAGCCACCACATGCTCGTCGTCGGCACCGACGAGGGGGCGATGGCTATGGCCGCCAACGAGTTGGCGGCGCGGGGTGGGGGGATGCTAGTGGTGAAGGATGGCAACGTCGAAGCTGTCGTCGAATTGCCGATAGCCGGATTGATGTCGGATGAACGGGCCGAGGCGGTGGCGGCGAAAGCGGAGAAGGTGCTGGCCGCCTACCGGGCGTGCGGCTGTACTCTGCACAATGCCAATATGCAGTTGTCATTGTTGGCCCTGGTCGTCATCCCCGAATTGCGAATTTCAGATTTGGGGTTGGTGGATGTGACGAAGTTTGAATTAGTGCCGGTGTTGGTGTAAGTCAGACCTGCCGGGTTTTGTCAGATGACTGGCAACGCCGCGAATTGGCGCAGACCCGGCAGGCCTCATCCTAGCACGAGGTGTTCATGAAACCAAATGCCCACTCCAAAACCCAATTGGACTCCCGCCCGTTGTACCTGCGCGCTGAAGAAGCGCTGGGACAGTGGATTAACTCGCTCTCGCCCGGCGAGCGCCTGCCGACCGAGCCGGAACTGGCGAAGAGGCTGAGCATCTCGCGCGCGACGTTGCGCGAGGCGATGCGCCTGTTCGAGGAGCGCGGGCGCATTGCCCGCAAACCCGGGGTGGGCACGTTTGTGCTGGCCCCGCATCCTGTGATCGAGAGCGGGCTGGAGGTGTTGGAGAGCATTGACACGCTGGCCCGGCAACTGGATTTGCAGACGCGCATGGTAGACCTGGCAGTGAACGAATGCCCCGCCGACGAGCGGCATGCTCGAGCGCTGGGCATTGCCGAAGGCGCACCGGTGCTCGAAATCTCTCGCACCATTTACGCCGGTGATGTGCCGGTGGCTTACCTGACCGACGTGCTTCCGGCGGGAATTGTGACCCAGGATGAACTGGAGAATTTCAATGGCTCGGTGCTTGATCTCCTGCTGAAGCGCAGCGACCCGCCGCTCGGCCAGTCGCGCACGGCCATCACTGCCGAGTCGGCAGACGGGCCGCTGGCGCGGCACCTGGGTCTGCAACGCGGCACGCCGCTGTTGCATTTCGAGGCCGTGCTGTACTTGCAAGGCGGGCGCGCCATCGATCACTCGCACAGCCACTTTACGCCCGGCTACTTCAAGTTCCACGTCGTGCGCAAGGCTGGGAAGTAGAGCAGACAATTATATAAGTAACAGATACAAAAGTCGCTTGTCTACTTGTGTACAGGTTGAGGAAAGCAATGGAGCAGATACCGGAAATTCAGAAGCGAGTCGCGGCGGCGCGCGATGACATTATCAAGTTCATGCGCGAGATTTGCGCTATCCCTTCGATGGATTCGCAGATCGGGCCGGTAGGCGAGCGCATCCAGGCCGAGATGAAGAAACTTGGTTACGACGAAGTGCGCTTCGACAAGATGGGCAACACGATTGGCCGCATTGGCAATGGGCCTAAAGTGATCGTATACGATTCCCATATTGACACGGTGGGAGTTGGCGACCGTTCAGCCTGGGGTTGGGATCCGTTCGAGGGTAAAGTCGAGGACGGTGTGCTATATGCCCGTGGCGCGTGTGATGAAAAAGGGAGCACACCAGGGATGGTTTATGGGTTGGCGATTGCCCGCGATCTCGGCTTGCTCGCTGGCTGGACGGCCTACTACTTTGGCAACATGGAAGAGTGGTGCGATGGTATCGCGCCAAACACCTTTGTCGAAGTTGATCCTGAAGTGCGCCCCGATTTTGTCATTATCGGGGAGCCAACGAAGATGATGGTCTATCGCGGCCACAAGGGCCGGGTGGAGATCAGGATCGTGACGAAAGGCAAGAGCGCCCATGCGGCCAGCAATTATCTCGGCGACAACGCCCTCTACAAGATGACGCCGATCATCAACGCCGTCCGCAATTTGGAGCCGCATCTGGGCTATCACCCCTTCCTCGGCCATGGGCGAATCACCGTGAGCGACATGAAGGTGAAAACACCAAGCATCAACGCCGTGCCGGATGAGGCCACCATCTTTATTGATCGACGCTTAACTTTTGGCGAGGACCGGGACAGCGCGCTTCGGCAGGTCCAGTTAGCTATCCCACCAGAGTTCCGCGACTCGGTGGAGGTTGACGAGTTGTTTTACGACGAGCCTTCGTATACCGGCTTTATTTTCCCGGTGGACAAATATTTCCCGCCGTGGGCTTATGAGGAGTCACACCCGCTTGTGCAGGCCGGGCAAAAAGTGCGCCGGCTTATTGGCCTGCCCGACATGCCATCGGGCAGATGGGATTTCAGCACGAATGGGACGTATTGGGCTGGAAAAGCAAAAATACCAGCTATCGGGTTTGGCCCGGGCGACGAGGAAACGGCGCACACAGTTCAGGACTCTGTGCCATTGGATGACATGGTGAAGGCAACTGAGTTTTATGCTTTGGCGCCGGGTATTATCCGTGAGCAGGGCGCTGAAGGGAGTCAGACTTAAGTCATCAGGCAAAGTGACAAACATTACGTGATTTAGTTCTTCATAAAGAGTAGAAAGGGGGCGATTAATTGTCAGACAGAAAGGAGACTATCTAAACTATGCGTAGTTTTGCAGGGCGTGACATTTTATCGTTGAAGGACTTTGAGCGGCAGGAGTTCTTCAGGGTCTTTGAAATAGCCCGCCAACTGGAGCCAATTGCGCGTAACCGGCGCAACAGTGATTTGCTGAAAGAGAAGACGCTGGTGACGGCGTTCTATCAACCCAGCACCCGCACGCGGTTGGCTCACGAAGCCGCGATGCACCGCTTGGGCGGGCACGTTACCGGATTTTCAGATGCGAAGATGACGCGGGCCGGTGACTTCTATCAAGAATCGATCAAAGACACTGTGAAGATGTTGGAGTTCTACGGCGATGTGATCGTGATGCGTCATTTCCAGCAGGGCGCTCCGCACGAGGCGGCCAAATGGTCGTCTATTCCGGTGATCAACGGCGGCGATGGATGGGGTGAGCATCCGACCCAGATCCTGACTGACTTGTACACCGTGCTTCAGGAGAAGGGGCGCATTGATGGCCTGACCTGGCTGGCGGTAGGCGACATGCGCATGCGCACCATGCACTCGTTGGGCTACGCGCTCACCCAGTTCGATTGCCCGATAGCCTTTGTGGCCCCGCCAGACATGTCGCTGACTCCGGAGTTCAAAGCCGAACTCAAGGAGTACAGCTTGAACTTCACCGAGGCCGAGCACGTAGAGCAGGTGATCGCTCAGGCGGATGTGATTCTGGTGGAGCCGGTGGTGCAGCCAGACTACACCAAGTCGCGCGACGAGCGCAAAGGTGATGTGAACCTGACGCCTGCCAATTACAGGATCACGCGCGAACTACTGTCAACTAAAGCCAAGCCTGATGCAATCTTGCTGCATTCGTTGCCGCGCATGGACGAAATTCCGGTTGACGTCGATATTACCCGCTGGTCGCGTTACTGGCAAGAGGCTTTCAACGGCGTAGTGATGCGCATGGCGCTGTTGGCCCTCGTGCTCGGCGCGGTCGAATAAAGCCGCGGAGTGTCTGCTCGTTGGACTGCTCGGCAGTCCAAGAGAATAGAATACCTTTGAACAGGTTTTAGTGGAGACAAGCTCCGGCCTGTTCATTGGCGATTCCCAAAATCAATTGCTGAGGAGATATTATCTATGCAAACCAACTTTCGTGGCCGAGATTTCATCGGCGATCTGGACTTCAGCAAGGAAGAAGTCGAAACCGTGCTCGACGTGGCCTGGGACCTCAAGCGCAAACGAGCGCTGGGCGAATCGCATGCCTACCTGCGCGACAAGACCCTGGCCATGCTGTTCTTCTTTTCCAGCACGCGCACCCGCGGCTCGTTCGAGGCCGGTATGGCCCAGCTTGGCGGCCACGCGGCCTTCATCGACTCGGAGACGACGCAGATTTCACACGGCGACACGGCCAAAGAGATCGGCGAAATCTTCGGGCGCTATTTCGACGCCATTTCTATTCGGCAATGCGACTGGCAGTTTGGCAACAAGTACATTAACGAGGTAGCGAAATACTCCCGCTCGCCGGTGCTCAATATGCAGTGCGACGTGTATCATCCCTTCCAGTGCCTGGCCGATCTGATGACCGTCATGGAGAAGAAGGGCCGCGACCTGCGCCGCAAGCGCATTGTCGTCTCGTGGGCGTATGCCGCTTCGTACCTGAAGCCTATCTCTGTGCCGCAGTCGCTCATCCTGCAGATGCCGCGCTTCGGCATGGATGTGGTTCTGGCGCATCCGCCGGAGTTCAAGTTGATGCCGGAGATCGTCGAACAGGCGAAAGACCAGGCGCGCATCTTTGGCGTTGGTTTCGAGATCATGGACGACATGGAAAAAGCGTTCAAGGATGCCGACGTGGTCTACGCTAAGTCGTGGGGGCCGCTTCTGACCACCGACGACAAGACCGAGGGCAAGCGCCTCCAAGACTCCTACAAGAACTGGATTACCGATGAGCGCAAGATGAAGCTGGCCAGACCCGACGCGCTCTATATGCACCCCCTGCCTGCCGACCGCAACGTTGAAGTGACCGACGCGGTGATCGACGGGCCGAATTCGGTGGTGTATGACGAAGCCGAGAACCGCCTGCACGCGCAGAAAGCGGTGATGGCGTTGACGATGGCGTAGTCTACTTGTTTGCCTGTGTACCTGTCTACTCACGGAGATACTTATGACTAAGCGCGTAGCAGTCGTCGCCGTCGGCGGCAATTCACTGATCACTGACGAGAAGCACCGCAGTGTGCCGGATCAATACCAGGCCGCCTATGAGTCGATGAAACACATTGCCGGCATGATCCGCGAAGGCTGGGAAGTGGTGGTGACTCACGGCAATGGGCCGCAAGTGGGCTTCGTCCTGCGCCGTTCGGAGCTGGCCCGCCACGAACTGCACGAGGTGCCGCTGGACTCGTGCGGGGCCGATACCCAGGGCGCCATCGGCTATATGTTCCAGAAGGCCCTGCGCAACGAATTCAAGAAGCGCGGCCTGAAGAAGGAAGCCGCCACCGTCGTGACTCAGGTGCTCGTGGATCGTAACGACCCCGCCTTTCAGAATCCCAGCAAACCCATTGGCTCGTTCATGGACGAGGCTGCGGCGTTGAAGCAAAGGGATAAGGAAGGCTGGCACGTGGTGGAAGACGCCGGACGCGGCTGGCGGCGGGTGGTGGCCTCGCCCCTTCCCAAGCAAATCATCGAAAAGGCGGCTATCGAGACTCTGATCAAGAGCGGGCTCACGGTCATCGCCGTGGGCGGCGGCGGCATCCCGGTGGTAGAAGATGAGAATGGCGAGCTGACCGGCGCGGAAGCAGTGATTGACAAGGACTACGCCTCGGCGCTGCTGGCGAACAGTATTCAAGCTGATCTTTTTGTCATCTCGACCGCTGTGGAGAAGGTGGCTTTGAATTACAATAAGCCCGACCAGAAATGGCTCGACCGATTGACGCTGGCCGAAGCAAGGCAATACCTGGCCGAAGGGCATTTCGCCAAAGGCAGTATGGGGCCGAAGATTCAAGCCATCATCTGGTTCCTCGAGCGTGGCGGCAAGCAAGCGCTGATTACCAATCCCGAAAACATCGAACGGGCATTGGCTGGGGAAACCGGCACCTGGATTGTGCCATAACGAACGGTAAGGAGGTGAACTGTATCGAACAAACTTGGACATTAATTGTAGAAATTCGCAACGTCGTTTCTGATAACAAACAAGGAGGAGTTTGGAAAATGAATAACAAGAAACTGTTCACCCTGACGAGCCTGCTGTTGATCGCCGCCTTCGTGGTGGCCGCCTGCGGCGGCCCCACCGCCACCGAAGCGCCTACTCCTGAAGTCGTCGGCGGCTTCCAGATCCCGGCGGTTGAAGAAGGCAAGTTCAATGTGGCCATGGTGCTCATCGGCCCGCACGACGACGGCGGCTGGAGCCAGGCCCACTACGAAGGCCTGCTCTACGTTGAGCAAAACGTGCCAGACTCGCACGTAGCCTACATCGAATTCGTGCCTGAAGGCGCGGACTCCGAGCAGGTGTTCCGTAGTTTAGCGCGCAAGGGCTTCGACCTGATCATCGGCACCTCGTTCGGCTACATGGACCCGATGGAAATTGTGGCTGGTGAATTTCCCGATAGCATGTTCATCCACCTCACCGGGTTCAAGACCAACGGCAAGAACTACGGCAACCTGTTCGGCGCGATGGAAGTAATTAAGTACATCGCCGGAATGTTGGCCGGGTCGCGCGCCAAGACCGACGGCAACCCGAAGCTGGGCTATATGGCCACCTTCCCTATCCCTGAAGAACTGCGGTTGGGCAACGCGATTGCGCTGGGCATGAAACGGACCTGCCCCGAATGCACGATGGACGTGCGCTGGATCAACACCTGGCACGATCCGGTGATCGAGAAGGAAGGCGCGGCCTCGCTCTTCGACGGCGGCGCGCAAGTGGTCTTCACCGGCGCTGACACGCCAGCCGCCGGCGATGTGGCCCAGGAAAAAGGCAAGTGGGGCATCAACTACGATCACGTCGGCGCGTGCAAGGTCGAGCGCTGTCTCACCACGCCCTATTGGACCTGGGGTCCGATCTATGCGCAAATCGCCGCCGACACCAAAGCCGGGACCTACGTCCCCGGCTTCCAATACTTCGACGCCGATGCCGGCGGCATGGGCCTTTACGGCTTCATGGAAGGCCAAACCCCGCAGCCGGGCGTCGCCGACCTGCCGGCTGAAGACGTGCAACTGGTGAAAGATACGCTGGCCGCGGCCCTGGCCGGCAAGTTCACCCGCTTCGACGTTTTCAAAGGCCCGATCCTCGACAACAAGGGCAACGAGATTCTGGCCGACGGCGTCTCGCTCGAACAGCTTGACCTCGACGGCTTCAAGGAATTTGGCTCGCCGTGCAACACCTGCATGTACTGGTGGGCCGACGGCATCACTGCCGAGTTGCCGAGCCTGGGCGGCTAGCCCCAAGGCAGAAGTCAAAAGGATGAAGGATGAAGACAGCAACGTCTTCTTCCTTCATCTTTCATTCCTCATCCTTTCACAATGACCTCATCGCAAAACGCGGACAAGATGCACGCCGCTGTGGAAATGCGCGGCATTGTCAAACGCTTCCCCGGCGTGCTGGCCAATGATCATGTGGACTTTGATTTGCGAGAGGGGGAAATCCATGCCTTGCTTGGCGAGAATGGCGCTGGCAAAAGCACATTGATGAGTGTGCTAGCCGGACTCTACAAGCCAGAGGCCGGGGTCATCGCCGTGCGCGGGGAAACTATCTACTTCAATTCCCCCCGCGATGCCATTGCCCGCGGCATCGGCATGATCCACCAGCACTTCACCCTCATTCCTTCCCAAACCGTCACCGAAAATATCCTGCTCGGCCTCGACGAGCCGCGCTTCTTCATGCGCCTGTCCGACTACGACAAACGAATGGCCGACCTGGGCGAGCGTTTCGGGTTGCGCATCACGCCCAACACTAAAATCTGGCAACTCTCGGTCGGCGAACAGCAGAGAGTCGAAATCCTCAAGATGCTCTATCGCGGCGTGCAAGTGTTGATCATGGACGAGCCAACAGCGGTGCTGGCCCCGCAGGAGATCGAGGGCCTCTTCAAGACTCTGCGGGCCATGGCCGCCGAAGGTAAATCCATCGTCTTCATCAGCCACAAGCTCAACGAAGTCATGGCCGTCGCCGACCGCATCACCGTTCTGCGGCACGGCAAAGTGACGGCGGCGGGCTTGCGTTCGGCAGAAACCTCGAAAGGCGAGCTTGCCAGACTCATGGTAGGCCGCACCGTCCTTTTCGATTTAGACAAGAAGCCGCGAGAGCCGGGCGGGGTAGTGCTGACGCTGGACAACGTGTGCGCCGAAAATGACAAAGGCCTGCCCGCCCTGCGAAACGTCTCGTTGACGGTTCGGGCCGGGGAAATCGTGGGCGTGGCCGGGGTGGCCGGCAACGGCCAGCGGGAACTGGCCGACGTGATCACCGGCCTCCGCCGCGCGACGGCGGGCCGGGTGCTGGTGAGCGGCGAGGACGTGACCAATCGCCCCACATTGCTCACGATTCAAAAAGGCGTAGCCCACATTCCCGAAGACCGCACTCACGTCGGTACCGCGCCCAACCTGAGCATCACCGACAACGTCATCATGAAGAGCTACCGCCACCCGCCGCTGGCGCGCGGCCTGTCGCTCGACAGCCTGGCGGCCCGCAAAAAGGCCGAGACTCTGAAAGACGAATACGCCATCCTTGCGCCCAGCGTGGACACCTCGGCCCGCCTGCTCTCCGGCGGCAACTTGCAGAGGGTGATCCTGGCCCGCGAGTTGTCGGCCCAACCGCAATTGCTCGTGGCCATGCAACCCACCCGCGGCCTGGATGTGGGCGCTATCGAAGGCGTGCAGAAACTATTGTTAGCCCAGCGCGAGGCGGGCGCGGCCATCCTGCTCTCGTCGGAAGAACTGGAAGAGATTTTTGCCCTCAGCGACCGCATTGTAGTGATGTACGAAGGCGAGATCGTCGGCGAGGTTAGAGACCACGACGCTGAGACGATTGGGTTGATGATGACGGGGGGCAAGAGGGAAAAGAAGGAATAAAGGGAAACGAGGGAAAAGAGGAAAGACGACTTTCCAGTATTTCCTTGATTTCCTTTTGTTCTTGGAGGTGTCTGTGGCAACGACAACTGCTCAAAAGCCCGGTCTGCCATTCACGATCAAGATTGAGCCGCGCCTCAACGTGCCGGGCTGGCTGGGGCCGGCCGTCTCACTGGGGGCTATCATTGTTGCCCTAATTCTGGGGGCAATCGTGCTGTCCCTCGTCGGCGGCGACCCCTGGGCCGCCTATGCCCACATTGCCAGAGCCGCCTTCGGCGACTTAGGCGTGTTCTCGGATACCCTGGTCAAAGCCACGCCGCTGATCTTCGTCGGCCTGGCTTGCTCACTGGCCTTTCGCATGAAGCTGTGGAACATCGGCGCCGAGGGACAGTTTTACGCGGGCGCGTTAGGGGCCAGCGCGGTGGTGCTCATTCCGATCGTCCCGCCCGAAGCGCCGGGCTGGGTGACGCTCCCGGTCATGACGATCGCCGGGCTGGTTTGCGGTGCGCTCTGGGGGTTTATCCCCGGCTGGCTCAAGGCCCGGCTCAAAGTCAACGAAATTATCACCACCCTGATGCTGAATTACATCATCGTGGCCCTGACCAACTTCTTCGTCTTCGCCGTTTGGAGCGAAGGCGGCTTCCAGATGAGCAAGACATTTCAAAAAGCGGCCTGGCTTCCACGCCTGGCAGACTTTGCCAAACAAGTTACACTCTTTCGCGGCCTGACCACGCACGCCGGATTGATCCTGGCCGTCATCGCCGCCGTCGTCGTCTGGTATATCTTGTATCGAAGCCGCTGGGGCTACGAAATTCGATTGATTGGCGATAACCCGAGGGCCGCCGAGTACGCCGGGATCAACATCGTCCGCAACACGGTGCTGGTGATGATGACCTCCGGGGCGCTGGCCGGGTTGGCCGGGATGTCGGAGATTGCCGGGGTGGTGCATCGCTTGCAAACGTCCATCTCGCCGGGCTACGGCTTCACCGGCATCATCATTGCCTGGCTGGCCAAGCTGAATCCGCTGGTGGTGATTTTTGTGTCCATCCTGTTCGGCGGCCTCATCCTGGCCGGGCGCGAGATTCAACCGGCAGGCGTGCCGCGTCTGATTCAAGGCATTATCTTATTTATGCTCATTGCCAGCGATGTGCTGATGCGCTATCGGGTGCGAATTGTCCGCGCCGGGGCGGAGGAGTAAAACGTGGATCCAATCATCATTTTGCAAGCCGGAGTTGCCAGCGGCACTGTTTTGCTCTTTGCCACGATTGGCGAAATTTTTTCCGAGCGGGCCGGGGTGCTGAACCTGGGCGTGGAAGGGATGATGCTGATCGGCGCCATGAGCGCCTATAGTGTTGTGGTGGCGACGACCACCTCTGACAATCCCGGTGGATACCCCTGGCTGGGCTTGCTGGCGGCGATGATCGCCGCCGGTCTGCTGGCGCTCTTGCATGGCATCATCACCATCCACTTTCAAGCGGATCAGGTAGTGAGCGGGCTGGCGCTGACATTCCTGGGCGCGGGGTTGAGTTTGGTGTTGGGCGAGGGGTTGAGCAAAGCCGGAGCCAATCCCTTTCTGCCGAAGATCACCGTGCCACTGCTCTCGGCCATTCCCTTCCTCGGCCCGATCCTGTTTACCGAACAAAGCGTGCTGGTGTACATAGGCTACGCCCTCATTCCTGCCGCCTGGTTTTACATCAATCGCACCCGGCCCGGCCTGCACCTGCGAGCCATCGGCGAAAACCCCACCGCCGCCGATGCGATGGGCCTCAACGTTTACCAACTACGCTATTTCTACGTCTTCCTGGGCGGCATGTTGGCCGGGCTGGCCGGCGGCACGATCAGCCTGGCGATCTCGCCCGGCTGGTTCAGCGAGTTGACAACGTCGGGACAGGGGTGGATCGCAATCGGCCTCGTCATCTTCGCCCAATGGGATCCGTGGCGGGCCGCCTTTGGCTCCTACGCCTTTGGCGCGCTCCGCCGCGCCATCCTCGACATTCAAGGCCCGACGACCCTGTTCGGTTTCAACAACCCCTTCTATTACAATCCCTACTACGGCTTTTTTATGCAAATGTTGCCGTATGCCTTCACCATCATCGTCCTCATCATCGGCTCGCGCCAGGCTCTGCGTCAGCGCCTCGGCGCTCCGGCGGCGCTGGGCCTGCCCTACGTTCGCGGCGAGCGCGGCCATTGATAGGAACCACAGATTACACGGACGCGAAGCGCACAGATTTTGATTCTTCCATCCGTGAAATCGGTGTAATCCGTGGTTACATTTCGGTTTCATGAGCACTGTGAGCGATTTGCAAGATCAGATTCGGGCCGCGCTGGGCGAGCGGCCACTTGACCTGCTCCTTCGGGATGTGCGGCTGGTGGATGTTTACGGCGAGCAGATCGTCGAGACGGATATTGGCGTTTGCGGTGACCGGATCGTTTCGGTTCTGCCCGGTGGTGATCGGCGGGCGACCGCCACTGTAGATGGCGGCGGACGTTATGCCCTGCCCGGTTTCATTGATGCTCACATTCACATCGAATCGGCTTTGCTCACGCCCGACCGTTTGGCCGAAGTTGTCGTTCCTACCGGCACCACAACACTTCTGGTTGACCCGATGGAAGTGGCGAACGTGGCCGGGTACGACGGGCTGGCCGAATTCTTTCGTTCGGCCCCGACTCTGCCTTACCGCCTCTTCATCGAAGTCTCCTCGCGCGTGCCCACCGCGCCCGGCCTCGAAACGACGGGCGCTGAACTTGGCCCGGCCGAAGTGCGCCGTATCCTGGCCTGGCCGGACGCGATCAGCCTGGGCGAACTTGATCCGTCGAAAGTTCTGGAATACAAAGCGCCGTACCTCAAAAAGATTCTGGCCGCGCACGCCCGAGGCAAAATTGCCAACGGCCACGCCGCCGGACTCTCCGGCAAAGATCTTGAGGCGTATGCAACCGGACGGTTGGCCGACGATCACGAGTGTGTGACGATTGAGGATGTGAAGGCAAGGCTGGCGGTGGGCCTGGCCGTCATCATTCGCGAAGGCTCATCGGAGAGGAATTTGCGCGATCTGATTTCCGGCATCGTTCGCGAGAACCTGCCCACCCGGCGCATGATGTTTTGCGTGGACGACAAATTCTCCGCCGACATCGCCGGCGAGGGCCACATTGATTACAACGTCAACGAAGCCATCAAGCTCGGCCTCGACCCACTCCAGGCGATTCAAATGGCTTCGCTCAACGCCGCCGAACACTTCCGGCTGGATGATCGCCTCGGCGCACTCACGCCAAGCCGCTTCGCCGACTTCATCCTCTCGGACTCGCTAAGCCCGATCACGCCCGCGCAAGTTTACGTGGGCGGGCGGTTGGCCGCCGAAAACGGCAAGCTGGTTGTAACCGTGCCGCCGATTCGTTACGCCGCCTGGCTCAAAAACACGGTGAAGGCCAAACGCGGAACCAAAGCAACCCATTTCAGGCTGGCGGCTGGATCGTCGTCAGTACGTGTCCGAGTCATCGAGATCGTGCCCGATCAGATCATCAATTATTTCCGCGAAGCGGAGCTAAAGGTCAAGGACGGCCAGGTTCAGCCGGATGTGGCGCAGGATGTGTTGAAGATTGCGGTGGTCGAGCGGCACGGCAAGAATGGCAATATCGCCGTCGCCTTCGCCAAAGGTTTTGGGCTGAAGCGCGGCGCGATTGGCGGAACAGTGGCTCACGACCATCACAACATCGTGGTGCTGGGAACGAACGACGACGACATGGCCGCGTGTGTTCGCGCACTTGTGAAAATTCGCGGCGGCTTTGTGGCTGTAGCCGATGGCAAGGTGCTGGCCGACCTGCCCCTGCCGGTGGCCGGGCTGATGAGCGACCGCCCGGCGGTGGAAGTGAACGCAATGCTGGAGAAGTTGAACGCCGCCGCCCGTGCCCTTGGCTCGCCCCTCAACTCGCCCTTCATGACTCTCTCCTTCGTGTCTTTACCTTCCATTCCCGAAGCAGGGCTGACGGATAAGGGGCTGGTGGATGTGAGGCAGAGGAAGCTGATTCCAGTGGTGATTGAATAACTATGTTCACCATCCGCCCCTGGCTCCACGTCGGCAAATTTGTCGAAACGCTGGATGTTGATCTGCTTCACGCGCATCAGATCGGCGCGATGTTGCAGTTGGCCGAGAGCGCGCCGCAGACCGGCATCGCCGCCCGCTTCGTTCACGTCGAAGACGGCGAGCCGTTGCCCGCAACCCTGCTGAGAGAAGGCGTGGACTTTGTGCGCCTGCAAAAGTCGCTGGGTCGCAACGTGCTGGTGGCCTGCGGGGCCGGCATCAGCCGCTCGGCCACGTTTGCGCTGGCGGCCTTGAAGGAAGAGGAAGGGTTGAGCCTGCTTGAAGCCTTCCGCGAGATTCGGGCCAGGCATCCGCTCGCCCAGCCGCATCCCGAGCTGTGGAGCTCGCTGTGTGGCTATTACGGCGAGAACGTGCCGTACATGACTTTACTGCAAGGCCCTCCAATGGGTTGACTACTTCTCAACGCAAAGGCGCTAAGGCGCAAAGCTGCAAAGGAAATCTTGGTGTCTTTGAGTCTTCGGGCCTTCGTGTTCAACGGTTGCTCCCATGAAAAAATTTCTCGGCTATAAATGCTCTCTGTGCGGCGCAGAGTATGCGCCCGATGAAGTGACCTACGTTTGCCCCAAGCACGGCGACCTGGGCAACCTGGACGTAGTGCTGGACTACACGGCCATTCGCTACAACCCTGCCGCCTCGCCCGCGGCCATTGCGGCCTCGCGCGATTTTTCGATCTGGCGTTACTTGCCGTTGTTGCCGGTGGATAACAGCAGATTAAACGAATTACGCGGATCGAATCCGTTAAATTCCTCGAATCCGTTGTTCTCCGTCGGCTGGACGCCCATGTACCGCGCCGACAAACTGGCCGCCGAACTTGGCTTGCGAAGCGTCTTCGTCAAAGACGATGGCCGCAACCCGACCGCGTCATTCAAGGATCGGGCCAGCGCGGTGGTAGTGGCGCGGGCGCTGGAGATCGGGGTGACGACGGTGGCGGCGGCCTCCACCGGCAACGCCGGGGCGGCCATGGCCGGCCTGGCGGCCTCGGTCGGCCTGCCCGCCGTCATCTTCGCGCCGAAGACCGCGCCGCAAGGCAAGGTGGCGCAACTGCTGATGTTTGGGGCGAAGGTGTTTTTAGTCACTGGCAATTACGATCAAGCATTTGATCTGACGCTGGCGGCCTCGCGCGAGTTTGGCTGGTATTGCCGTAACACCGGCTACAACCCCTTCACCCTCGAGGGCAAGAAAACCGCCGCTTACGAAATCTGCGAGCAGTTTACGCAATACGCGCAACGCAACACACCCGTGAAGTGGCGTGCGCCAAACCGCATCTTCGTCTCTGTCGGCGACGGCAACATCATTTCCGGCATCCACAAAGGGCTGAAGGATTTGGCGGCGCTGGGCTGGATTGACCGCGTGCCGAAGCTGATGGGCGTGCAGGCCGAAGGCTCGGCGGCGTGCGCGAACGCCTGGAAGGCAAACACCGAGACGATCACGCCCGTGCAGGCGAACACGCTGGCCGACAGTATCTCGGTGGACTTGCCGCGCGACGGTGTGCGGGCGGTGCGGGCGGTGCGCGACACGGGCGGCGCTTACGTCGTCGTGAGCGACGACGAAATTTTGGCGGCGATGCGCGACCTGGGGCAAAAGGCCGCTGTGTTCGCCGAGCCGGCCGGGGCCACGGCCTACGCCGGTTTGACGAAGGCGGCGCGTGATGGCTTGGTGAGCGCGGACGAGTCAATCGTGGTGATGAACACCGGCAACGGCCTCAAGGACGTGAAGGCCGCCCTGCAAGCGGCGGGCCAGGCGACTGTCATCGAGCCAACACTTGAAGCAGTCAAGCAAGTGATGAAGTAACCACCGATTACACGGATTACTTGAACAAAATCTGTGGAATCCGTGCGCTTCGCGTCTGTGGTTCCATTTTATCGGGATGCGTCAAGTCGTCCGTTGCCTGCCGAGTGACTCTCGCCTCTATCGCTACTGGCTCGAAGTGCAGTTGGCCGAGAGCAGGCTGAAGCTGGCAGTGATTCTCAAAAACCCTTCCACCGCCAGCGCCGGGCGTAGCGACCCGACGATGGGCAAGGTGGAAGCCTGGGCATTGCGACGCGGCTTTGGCTCGGTCGTCGTCGTCAATTTGTTTGCCCTGCGCGCCACCGAGCCGGCGATTCTCAACCAACACAGCTACGCCCGCGCTGTCGGCCCGAAGAACGATGCCTACATTCGCAAAGCCGTTGACACAGCTGGCGTTGTCGTTGCCGCCTGGGGCAACCCGAACGGGGTTGAGCGTGGGCGATACGACCGGCGCATCGCCGGAGTTCTGCAAATAGTTGACACCCGGCGATTGAAAGTGGTCGAGCCGCTGACGCAGTTAGGGTATCCGAGACACGGGTTGCATTGGAATGGAGTTGCCGTAATCAAACACTACGACGAATTGAGGGAAGGAACGAATTCGCTCCTTCCTTGAATTCGTTGTTGTGTTGAGGAGAAGACTGACATGCCCCCACAACTCTTCGGCAAAGCTATTTGGGCCTGGCCCGAAACCGACATGCCCGAAGCCATCGAGCTGGCGGGACACGTGGGCGCGCGCTACATCTTCTACCACGTGCTCACCTTCAGGCCGCCCGACGCCGCTTACGACAGCCAGGCCGCGCCGCGCGTGGCCCAACAGATTCGCGACGCCGGGCTGTGGCCGGTGGCCTGGTACAGCATTTATCTCAACAACCCCCAAGCGCCGCGCAACGAAGCTATCTACGCTCGCCGCGCTGTGCAAGAGGACGGTTACCTCGGCGCGATCTTCGACGCCGAAGCCCGATCGCTCGCCGGGCCGGAAGGCCCCGCTCGCGCCTTGCAACTCGCCCGCCACCTCACTGACGATTTCAGCCTCGACCCGCAAACGCTCTTCTTCTGCTCATTCCCCAACATTCTGAGTCATCTCGACAAACGCTTCGACGAGCTTGTGCCCACCTGCCGGGGCGGCCTCATGCCGATGTGCTACGGCACCTTCCAGCGCCCGCCCAAAACCGTCATCACCGATTGGGCCTACGGCCACCTCAAGCGCATCCAGCCCGAGACGCGCTGGGGCTACACACCGTCGGTCTATCCGGTGCTGGGCGCGTACACCAACGAAGCCGGAACGCAACCCCACACGCCTCAGCAGTTCACGGCTTACCTTGATCAACTCAAGCTGAACAACGCCACCTTCGCCAGCGTTTATCGGGCGACCAAGTTTGATCGGACACTGTGGGATCTGTTTCGGGACTATGAACCGACCCGGCCCGACGAAATCTACCGCTTCCCCGGAGAGACGGTTCCCCCGCCTCCTTTGCCTCAACGTTGGGTGATCGTGCGACCTTCCCTCAACGTCCGAAGTGAACCGCGCCTGCCAGCGCCAGGCCAGCCTGGCAACCGAATCGGATCGTTGCCGTTTGGCGCGCAAGTTTCGCTGTTGCCAGATCCGCCAGTGTCGGACAACGCAGGCCGTGTCTGGGCGCGAATCCAGTTTGGCGATTTGGCAGGGTGGGTGGCTCAGTCGGTGAACAACGAACAGTATCTCTCCGACCGTCCGCCGAGTGGCGGCCCTGGAGGTGATGGTGACCCGCCCGTGCCGATCAGGACGGCTTGGGTCCAGCCTGGCATCGGCCTGGCCTTGCGCCAGACTCCGGCCACTGCCGCCGACGCCAGCGATTGGCCCGAAGGCACGGTTGTCACAACGGGCACGTGGCTTACGACCATCGGCCCGGCGCAAACTCAGAGCGATCGCACTTATCAACGCGTGCGCCTGAGCAGTGGCGCTGAGGGTTGGGTGCTGGCCGCTCAAGCTGGTGAAACTTATTTGAACGATTCGGGACAGGGTGATGAGCGCCCGGCCTGGGTCACCGAGCTAACGTGCGGACTGCGACTCTACTCGCGCCCCGAAGCCGCCGCCGACTCCTGGCTCGCGCCAACCGTGTTGTGGACTGGCCTGCCGGTGCAAGTTTTGCAGATGATGAATACGCCCGACGCAATGGGCCGACTCTGGACTCGCGTGCTGTGCCCGGACGGACAGCGCGGCTGGGTGGTGGACGGTTTTGCCGATGGCCCGCGTCGCCTGGTGGATGTCCAACCTGAAACGGTGACGCCGACTCTGGACGTTGACCTGCTCGAACGCCCAGCCGACGGCACACCTCAACGCCCAGTACGAACGACAGGCACTTTGAACATTCGCACCCGGCCCGAACTCAGTCCTGAAACACAGTTTGTCGTCGTGCCCCCGAACACGCGGCTGACTGCGGTGGGCGAGCCAAATCCGCCCGACGCCGACGGCATCCGCTGGCAGAGATTGCGCTGGAGCGACGGCAGTGACAAGTGGGCGTCGGCTCGTTTTCTGGCGGCGGTTCCCCCGGCGGTTGTGTCGCGAGTGGCGGGGGGTGTTCCATTATTCGTTCTGCGCCGCGTGGCGAATGGCGCTTGGTTGCACGTTCGCAGTCTGGCGCACAAAGAGGGGTATGTGAGAGCCAACGAGACTCAAGCAGTGGCGGCTTCACCGGAGCGCCTGCCGGTGGCGCAAGTTCCGCGCGCCGAGAGTCCCTTCATCTTCGCCATCCACGACGCGCACGAGTCGAACAATGGCTTGAGCCTGTACGTTCTGCCGAACGGGACGCGGCGAACCGGCTGGGCCGTGTTCACCGAAGAAGTAGGCAACCGGCCCGACCCGGGCCGCCGCCACGACGAGTACGCGCGTTGGGCCGACCGGGGCTTCGGCGTTATTGCGCGCCTGAATCACGGCTACGGCTCGACCGGCACCATCCCTGATCCAAATGATGCCGCAAAGACCGACGGCTTCATTCAGGCCTGCGCCACGTGGGTGCAGAACTCCGGCGACGGTTGCCACATTTGGATCGTCGGCAACGAAGTGAACAACCCGCGCGAGTGGCCGGGCAATGCGATGATCACGCCTGCGGCTTATGCGAATGTGTTCAATCGGGTGCGAGCGGCGATCCGGCAAGGCGCCCACGCGAACGACCTGGTGTGCCCTGCGCCGATTGACCCCTACAACGCGCAGTGGGGCGACTCGCGTCGCTACTTCGCTGAGATGCTGAGGGGCATCAACGACTTGGATGGTTTGATTCTGCACGCTTACACCCACACGCCGGAGGTGAGCGACCTGACACACACCCGCACGTTTGCCAACCCGCCGCTGTTGGGGCAGTATTTTGATTTTCAAGTTTTCAGGCCCTTGCTCGATCTCGTCCCGGCCCGCTGGCGGGACGTGCCGGTCTTCGTCACCGAGACCGACATTCTGCCCTTCACAGCGCCGGACGGCAGTTCGCGAAGCGTGCCGCCCTGGTCGCGCAACGGCGAGCGCTGGGTTCCGGCGGCCTACGCCGAAATTCAACGCTGGAATGCCGTGCCCGCCGCCCAGCAAATTCACTGCCTGGCCCTCTTCCGCTGGGAGATGGCGTTTGAGGATGGCCTCACGTTCAGCATCAGGGACAAGGCTCACGTGCGGACGGGTTATGTAGCGGCGGTGGGGAATGAGTGGAGGTGGAGAGGGTGAGTCATTTCATGCTGGTGAGGATTGGTTGTGTTTGGTATAAGTTAGGGCGGACTGGTGGCTCGACAAGTGAAATTGCTGTGAAGGTGGCATAGTTTGATGGAGTGGACTAAAATCAGCGTTAGCTAGCAGTTTGTCGGAGAGAGCAATTTTTCGGCGGAAAATCAGCTCTCCCTAATCCGAGAAATGGCTGAAAACAAGGGCTTTTCAATCCCTCTCCGACAGCCTGCTAGCTGGGGACTTGCCATATGGCAAGCATGGGGAACCCTGGTAATGATAGGAGAAAGTATTATGGACTTTTTAACTTCTCCAGTTTTCATTGCAATGATCTGGCCTATCACCTTTGTGTTGATTGAGATTTTATCCACCCTTGACGATAAACCTGTTGCAAGGGGAGAAGAAAAGTATCAAGTCTGGTATCAGAAAGATGGCCCAGACGATAGGCCACATAGTGGACCGGAAACTTTAGAAGGCATTCTGACTCTGGTGGCGGAAGGGAAGAAGGTTATTGATATTGAAAGATTGGCTGATAATTTTTGGGATAAAATTTCTTTTGGTGCCGATCTTTGTATTGGAGCTCTGGCGACCGATTTAGCATTAGCTTTTGCGACGAACTTCGAAGATCCTGTATTAGCAAGATCGCTAATACCGCTATTTGTTATTCACTTGGCAATCTTTATGTTTGTAGTGAGTTTGTTGAAGTATTCAAAACCACACACAGCAGTAATTTGGAGCGCGAATCTAATAGGTGCCACATCTATTATCGCTCCATTTATCTTCTTTGGAAGGTTGATTGTCCAATGAGAAACAAAACTCAATTTCTGGTAGTGATTAGTGGCATACTGCTGAGCATCTTTGGAGTATGGCTCTCTATACATAGTATTCAGACAGCTACTGTAACAGCTTCTCCGACTGACATTGAATCTTTAACTCCAACCGCACCTTCTCCAGTAGCCTGCGGTAATACCTCGCTATATGGCTTCGAGTCGGGAGAGATGGGGTGGAAACCTCAGAGCTACGAGGGTAGTCAGGCCGTGCAGCAGGTCAGGCAGTCAACTGACCAGGCCAAGTCTGGCATTAGTTCATTAGAACTGCAATTGGAGCTAAACAGTCAAAATGATAACAGAGCGACTGGTGAGACCTTCGTTGATTTGCGCTACGATCCACCTGCAGGTTTGAAGGCCCCTTTAGACCTGGAAGGCGTACCGATTACTATTTGGATCTATGCCCCAGGAGCGGTTGCCGGAAAGCGTGAGACGCCAAACGGCGTGCAAGTCTTCGTCAAGGATCGAAACTTCAAAAGCGAATATGGAACTTGGTTCAATTTGACAAACGGAACAGATAGATGGATACCTATAACCCTGACGCCCACAAAAGATCCGCCATCGTCGGGCGAAATGCAACCAGAGTTCGATCCTGGTCAAATCATCTTGATTGGAATAAAGGTCGAGACGGGAAAAGAGGCAGCAACAACTTATATCGGCCCAATGTGGATAGATGATATTTGCTGGGAGATGCCTTGATCCTTTAGCTTCACGATAACCCCGTGTAAAAGACTTCTTGCACCCCTTTATACTCACCAGTAAATGATTCTTCCAGCCCATCTTTCTGCGCAAAAGACATTCTCTTTTTGGCAGGTTAGTTTGCTATTTCTTCTGCTCATTGGTTGGTTCCTCTGGCTTCTTAATGTCGGTGTCGAAGCTGCAATGGCATTTGCCTTTTTTTGTACGTTGCTCAAGCTTGCCCTTTGTATTTACGGAATTTGTTTGGTTACATTGTCAATTACAGGAGGCGGGCGTGAGGTTCATGTTGCTCGTTCCGATTTGGCCACCCTAGATCGGAAAACTTTGCCGCTCTATACGATCTTGATCCCTCTCTACAAGGAAGCTGAACTCTTACCACGCTTGACTAGCAGGCTCACAGCACTTGACTATCCAATAGACAAACTTGAGGTCATATTATTGTTGGAAGCAGATGATGCGAAGACAATTGTAGCTGTAGAGAAGGTTCCATTACCGCCGCATTTCCACGTGTTGATTGTTCCGGCAGGATATCCCAAAACAAAGCCGCGTGCTTGTAATATGGGATTAGTACACGCCCGCGGCCAGTTTTTGGTTATCTATGATGCTGAAGACCAGCCCGATCCAGACCAATTGATGAAAGCTTTGATCGCCTTCCAGCGCAGTAATGAACAGGTTATTTGTGTTCAGAGTCGGCTAAATTTCTACAACCCACGGCAGAATCTTCTGACCCGCCTGTTCACCTTAGAATACTCACATTGGTTCGATCTTATTCTGCCCGCCCTAAGCGCAATTGATGCGCCTATCCCACTTGGTGGCACATCGAATCACTTTCGGACCTCAGCATTAAAGGCTATTGGTGGGTGGGATGCTTTCAATGTAGCTGAGGACTGTGACTTGGGTATACGTCTTTTTACGGCTGGCTATCGGGCAATAATCGTGAACTCTACTACATGGGAGGAAGCCAACAGTCAATTAGGCAACTGGATCCGTCAACGATCTAGGTGGATCAAAGGCTACCTTCAAACCTACATCGTGCATATGCGTAATCCTTCGGCATTGTTCCGAAACCTAGGCTGGAGAAACTTTCTCGGCTTTCAGTTGATAGTTGGTGGAACCCCTCTTGTCTTGTTTCTTGCTCCAATACTTTGGTTGTTGATGCTTGCCTCTCGCACGACTCAGTTGGAAGCCTTTGAGCAGATCGTTGCTTGGCGTTTGCCAGAGTATATACACTCCTTTGAACTCATTTCGCTTGTCTTCAGTATTTTTACGTGCTTCTATTTTGGTTTGTGCGGTGCATTGGTACGCGGCAATTATGACTTGGCCAAATATGTATTGTTGACTCCGTTGTATGGGGCATTGCAGAGTGTAGCTGCATGGAAGGGTTGCTTTCAACTCCTGACCAAACCTCACCATTGGGAGAAAACGACGCACGGACTCTTCCCGCTTACGTTAGTGCGGCAAGCCACAAGTTGTCAATGGTCGAACTTCCGCCAGCGGCAATAGGGATGATGTGCTCGACGTGCAAAATTTTGGCGGTGTAGCGGCGTTCGGTCAGGCAATAGCCACACCGATTGCCAGCATCCCGCTCGACTTGTTGTCGCACGCTGTCCGGGATGGAGGGGCGCAGGGGAGGCAACGGCGGTCAGTTTGCAGAAGCAGGGTATTTTTCGGCCAGCAGGGCAAAGGCGCGTGCCTTGCGAAGCAGGAGGCGCTCATACTCGTGCCGCAGAGTCTCAAGTTGATCATTTTCTTCGGGAGTGAGCGGACGAGCGTTTTGAGTGTCGAGCAGAGCATCAAGCGATTCCTGCTCCTCGTGCTTCATGTCAGTGGCAACTACTTGTTGTAACCCCGCTTTGTCGAGTTGTTCCACTGCCTTCATCTCAGCCACAAGCTCGGGCGGGATGTCGCCATCGTCAGGAAGCGCGGCCTCCAGCGTTTCGGCCACAAGCATGTCCACCGGCTTCTTGAGGCGCGCGGCGGCGCGTTCAAGCCGCTGATAAACAGATTGGGGGATATGGACAACCACAGGTGAACTAGCCATTGGACATCCTTTCAAAGAACAGCTACGATCCGAAAGTGATTTTATCTGAAACAGCGGGTGAAAGCAAACCACGAAATTGCTCATTTCCGCGTTTGTAGTGGAGCATGAATTAAGGAGGAAATTCTATGCCAACCGTATCGAAATTGGGGCCTCATGTGCTGAGGCCAACGGCGGGCGCACAGGCGCTGATTGGTGCCGGGTGCCGCATCGTTAAACTGGTGGGCGATTTTGGCCTGGCGGTGGAATTGGCAAATCGGCCCGAGGTGACGGTCATCGGGCGGGCCTATGCCACGAACCCGCGCACCGCCGAGGAGCAATTCTTCAGCGGCGAAAGCCCGGAGGCGGCGGCTCAACGCTTCCTGGATTCGCAGAGGCAACAGTATGCGCTGAATCCGGCAATCCGACTCTGGGAAGGCCACAACGAGCCGGTGTGGAGCAGCCGCGAGGAGATGGAGTGGTACGCCCGGTTCGAGATCGAGCGGATCAAGCTATTGGCCGCAATGGGATTGCGAGCCGTGATCGGCAACTTCTCGACCGGCAACCCGGACCTGAGCCTTTGGCAATGGTTCGCGCCAGCCGCCCTGTTCGCCAAACAGTCGGATGGTCTGCTGGGACTGCATGAGTATTCGTCGCCGTGGATGTGGTGGATGACCGGCAAGTTTCAGATCAACCCCAACGAGGATCAGGGCGACGAAGGCTGGGTGACTCTGCGCTACCGCAAAGTTCTACGGCAGTTTCTGGCGCCAGCCGGAGCCGGCGATGTGAAGATCGCCATCACCGAGTGCGGCCTCGACGCAGTGAGTCCGGTTCCGCCGGGCGCGCCCAGCGGCAATTGGCGGACGGATGCGATGTGGTGGGGAACCCAGAGCGGAGAGGGCGACCCGATCCCTTACTGGCGCGGCCCGGAGCGCGACGGCGAGCGCTACTACGCCGAGCAATTGATCTGGTATGACCGAGAACTGCAGAAGGATGCTAACGTGGTCGGCGCGGCAGTTTTCACCATCGGCTCATTTGGCCCGCCATTCAACGATTACGATATTGACGGCACGAGAGTGGTGCAATTCCTGGCGACGTACATCAGGGAGAATACCACTGCTGAGCCTCCTCCTGTCGTTGACGCTGGCGCCTTGCGCAACGGCTCGTTTGACGAAGGTTACCCTGACTTCGATGGTTGGGCGACTATCGAAAATGGTAATCAGCGCCCTAACGGCTGGGATTTGTCCCTGCCGCCGAAAGGACAACTTCTGCCATTTCCCACTCACTTGCAACAAGGAAATGTCATCCCGGCTATCAGCAACGGGCCAGGCGAGCTTGTTCACAAGAATGCCAACCAACTTCCGCCCGATGAGCAACTCGGCCAGCCGCGGGCATTGATTCTGGACGGCGGTCGGGTATACAAAATCTTTGGCGGGCCGGGAGCACATGCCGGTGTTCTGTCACAAATTATTAAAGGCGCGCCCGGAGCTACACTGCAGGTGACGGCCTTCATCCTGGGCGAAACCTCCGACGTGCCAACGTCGCCCACCGGGTTGTTAGAACCCGACCACTTCGTCGCTCAAGTGGGCCTGGGCAGTGTGAAGGATAAGCGACTCTACGTAGATATGGTTGCCCGGCACGACGCTCCGGACAACGACCGGGCGTGGAACAAGTTCGTCGTGCACGATGTATTTCCAGCCGACGGCCAACTCCGGTTCGAAGTCATTGTTCAGCAGAATTGGCCGGGGGAGGTCAATTTCTTCCTCGACGCCTTCAAAGCCGAGGTGGTCACCGAGCTTCCTCCGCCACCGGTAGACCTGAATGCAATCTTGACTCAGGCCCTGTTGGTTCAGTCCCGTGTCGCAAGCTTACAGACCGAAGTCAATCAACTTGTGGATCTGATCCGAGCGGCAATAGGCGGGCAGTAAAACTTTGAGGCCAACTCAAATGAAACTCCTCATCTCCGCCGATATGGAAGGCATCTCCGGCATCGTGGACTGGGAGCAGGTCACGCCCGGCCATCCGGAATACATGAACCGTAGCCGCAAGCTGATGACGGGCGACGTGAACGCGGCCATCCAGGGCGCGTTCGAGAGCGGCGCCGACGAAGTGGTGGTGAGCGACGGCCACTGGAACGCCCGCAACATCCTCATCGAAGAACTCGACTCGCGGGCGAAACTCAACTCCGGCTCGCCCTCGCCGTTCTCGATGTTGCAGGGCATTGACGACCAGCCGCCGCCCGACGCGGCCATGCTCGTCGGCTACCACGCCGCCGCCGGAACCAAGAAGGCCATTCTCGATCACACCTGGTCGGATTCTCGAATCCGGGCTGTGTATCTCAACGACCGGCTGGTGGGCGAGATCGGACTGAACGCGGCGGTGGCCGGGCACTATGAAATTCCCGTCATTGCCATGTCGGGCGATCAACATGCGTGCCAGGAAGGGCAAGATATGCTCGGCGCGGGGCTGGAGATTGCGGTGGTGAAGAACGCCACGGGCCAGAGCGCGGCGCAGTGTTTGCCGCTGGCCGAGGCGAGGCACAAGATTTGTGAGGCGGCGGCCCGGGCGGCCATCAAGTTCCGCGAGGGCAAGGCGGCTAAACCGTTCAAAGTAGAGATGCCCGTGCGGCTGGCGGTCGAGTTTGTCTACACCCGCCACTGCGACCGCGCCTTCCTCATCCCTGGAACCGAACGTCTTAGCGGCACGCGCCTTGAATACACTGCGCCCGACATGGTGACGGCGCATCGAACCTTCCGTGCAATGGCTGCAATCTCGCGTGACTAATCTCATTTTCCTTGTTTCCTTCATTTCCTCTAGGAAATGAAGGAAACAAGGAAGCAAAGGAAATTACTTATGACCAAAGCAATTCTCGGACCTACATTTGAAGAAATGTTACACCCGGACAAGATTGATCCGGCTACCCGGCAGAAGGCGGTGAAGGCGTTGAAGGACGCTCCGCTCGACCCGATCAATCTCTACAACATCACCTGGCGTGGCCCGGATGACAAAATCAAATACGAAGTTCTGCCGAAAGAGTTGACCGGCGTGGATGCGCCCATCGTCGTGTTGTTCGGACGAGACTTCCCGAGCGGCGCTCACAAAGTGGGGGCCGCCTACTCGGTGTTGGCCGAAGAGCTGGTGTTTGGCCGCGTGGATGTCAACAAACATACGGTTGTGTGGCCCAGCACCGGCAACTACGGAATCGGCGGAGCGTGGGTGGGGGGCCGGGTGGGGGCCAAGTCCATCGTCGTCCTTCCAGAAGGCATGAGCAAGGAGCGTTTCGAGAAGATCGAAAGCTACGGGGCGCAAATTATCAAGACCGTCGGCGTCGAGTCCAACGTCAAAGAGATTTACGACAAGACCTGGGAACTGCGCCGCGACCCGAACATCCGCATCCTCAACCAGTTTGAGGTGATGGGCAACTACCGCTTTCACTATCACGTCACCGGCAACACGATTGTGGAACTGGCGGCGGAGTTGAAGGCCCAGGGAATCGGCGACGGCTCGATTGCCGCCTATTGCTCGGCGATGGGAAGCGCCGGGACGATCGCGGCCGGCGACCGGGTCAAACAAGTTTTCCCCGACCATAAGATTGTGGGCCTCGAACCGATCCAGTGTCCCACGCTCTACAACAACGGCTACGGCGGCCACGACATTCAAGGCATCGGCGACAAGCACGTGACCTGGATTCATAACGTGCTGAACATGGACGCCATCATGTGCCTGGACGATATCGAGTGCAAGAAAGGCTTGCAAGTGTTGACGGACGAAGCCGGCCAGGAGGTGTTAACCAGACGTTATGGCATCCCGGCAGAGAAAGTCCGCGCGCTCTCGACGATTTTCGGCATCTCCGGCGTGTGCAACGTCCTGGGCGCGATCAAGACCGCCAAGCACTATCAGTTTGGCAAGAAGGATGTGATCGTCACCATCTGCACCGACGCCATTGACCGCTACCACTCGGTGATGAGCGACATGGCCCGCGATTACGGCGCGATTGACGACGCGCGCAGCATGGCCTACGTCGAAGCCATCTTTCATGGCCAGAAGACCGACTGGATCAAAGACGGCACGCCCGATGTGCGCCGCCAGTGGCACAACCTAAAGTATTTCAGCTGGGTAGAACAGCAAGGGAAAACAGTGGAGGAACTCGATGCACAGAAAAACCCAGAGTGGTGGTTCGCAGAACAGGCACGGGTGCAAGCGATGGACAGGTTGATCCTCGCGCACCGTAGCCAATAGCTTCGTTCGAGGCAGAATGGCTGAACGAATTGATCTGCCGCAAGATGAATTAAGACGACTCTACATCGACAGAGGACTCTCATCCACTCAAATCGCAGAGATATTCGGCTGTAATCCCGTGACAGTGCGGGCTAGGTTACGTGACTACGGTATTCCACTGCGGCCGCGGGGCTGGCACAAGTTAGTTCGTCGCGTGCCGGATTCAATCCTTGAAAGTTGGCCCTCGTCGGAGATGGCCTATATTGTTGGGCTGATCGCTTCTGACGGAAACTTGGAGAAGGATAATAATTGCATCATACTGGTCTCGACGGATTTCGAAGTTGTGGATATATATCGGCGGACACTAGGGGTAGAAGATGCTCATATTATAGTGGTCAACCCCACTCCACCGCGCAAGACCGCGTATATGGTGCAAGTGTGTGACTATGTTTTTCGCGCCTTTGTAGAAGAAAGAGGCTTGACTCCTCAAAAGGCTTTGACGATCGGGCCGCTTGATATTCCCGATAGTGTGTTCGTTGACTTTTTACGCGGCGAAATGGATGGAGATGGTGGTTGGCATGTGAGCCAAGGTTGGCGAGGGTTCGAGTACCTAATTGCCAAGTTCACTTCCAAAAGTTCACCTTACCTTGAATGGTTGCGAGCGACGGTTGAACGTCTCACTGGCTTGGAAGGGCGATTTTCCGGGCATGGCTTGATTTACAACGGCCATAATGCTGAGAAATTGGGTGAATGGTTGTATTACTCGCCGGATTTGCCTTGCCTGAGTCGTAAACGAGAGAAATGGGAATACTGGATGCAAAAGAAGATGGGAGGATGATTTATGAAACCCAAAATTGACCCCAACCGTTCCCTTGCCGCGCAAGCCGTCATGAACGTGGACAAAGGCGAAGAGATCGCGGGAGCGTGGGTGACGCCGCACGTGCCGCAGATTGGCATTTACAAACTGCTGGCCAAAAAGAAAAAGGACGGCACATGCGAGTGGGCGCACTTCGTCCAGCGCGACAACGGCCTCAAGGAGAAGGTGTATCGCGGCGCGGTGGAAAATGAAGGGCGGCTCCAGGATGTGCTGACGGCGCTCAACAATGCGCTCCGCACGGCCTACGGGCCGAACACCCAACTCCAGGCCGCTGACGCGGACGTGTACACGCTCGACGGGAAGAAGGATTCAGGCATCGTTCACTGAAGTGAAAAAGCTTTTTGCCGCCTTAGGGTTGATCGGGCTATTGATTCTTCCAGCGTGCGCCGGCCCGGCTTTGTCGCCGACTTCTCCCTCAGTTCCTTCAGTTCCCACCCAGACTCTGCCGCCCACTGCAGAGTCGGCTGAACCGACCGCAAGCACAATATCCACGCCGCATCCCACCGCCACTCCTGTTCCACCCTCTCCCACGCCCGATCCGCCGCGCACAAATACGCCCGACCTCTCCGCCTTCGGCGAAGGTTGGGCGACGTTCTCTTACAAACTTCAGCCCGGCGACGATCTTGGCAAGATCGCGGCCCAGTATGGAGTCACCTACGATCAGATTCGGGCCGCCAACGGCTTCGACGGCGGCGAGACGCGCTACCCTGGTCAGGTGATTCTTGTACCGCAAAAAATCCAGCGGGCCAGCCCGCCGCTCAAACTGCTTCCCGACAGCGAACTTGTTTATGGGCCAGGTACGATTGGCTTCGACACACTCGCCAGCATCGCCAGGTACAAACGCGGCTACCTTTACAATTACAGCGAAACCGTCAACGGCGAATCGGTGAGCGGCGCGGCCCTCGTCCAGCGCGCCGCCGAGAGTTACAGCCTCAACCCGCGCCTGCTCATCGCCCTCGTCGAATATCAAAGCGGCTGGCTTACGCAGGCCGGGCCGGCTGAGACGATCTATCCGTTTGGCCGCGCCGAGGGCGGAACCGAAGGGTTGTACCGCCAACTGCAATGGACGGCCAACGCTCTCAATCGTGGCTTTTACGGATGGCGCGACGGATCGTTGAGTCTGTTGATTTTGGGCGACGGCAGGCGAGTGGGATTGAGCGACGGACTCAACGCCGGGACAACGTCACTGCAATATTTCTTCTCTCTGACCACGACCGCCGACGAATGGGAAGCCGCCGTTTCGATGGATGGCTTCATCGCCACTTACACCGATCTCTTTGGGGATCCGTTTACGAACGCGGTCGAACCGCTCGTCAGCCCGGCCTTAACTCAACCTGAGCTATCACTGCCCTGGCAGGGCGGCGAGACGTGGTTCTATTCGGGTGGGCCGCACCCGTCGTTTGGCCCCGGCTCGTCCTGGGGAGCGGTGGACTTTTTGCCGCCCGGCAGAGAATCGAGATGCGAAGCGCCGGGGAATTGGGTGACGGCGGTTGCCCCCGGTGTCGTCGCTCGCTCCGGCGATGGTCAACTTCTGCTCGATCTCGATCAGGATGGTTTCGAGCAGACAGGCTGGGTGATCCTTTATCTTCATGTGGCAGAAGAGGGCCGGCCTGAAGCTGGCGCGTATTTGAATCGCGGCGACCACGTTGGCCACCCGTCGTGTGAGGGCGGCTTCGCCAAAGATGCTCACATTCACTTGGCCCGCAAGCACAACGGCGTGTGGCTGGCCGTTGACGGGATTGCGCCTTTCGTGCTTGGGGATTACACTGTGACTTCAAGCGGCCAGGAGTACAACGGCGCGCTCGTCTCCAGCGGAGACTCTAAAGCTGCCTGCGCCTGCCGTGAGTCGTCGAATGCCGTGACAAAATAGCGAAGTTCGTCAAACGACAAGTAGCCTTCACGTTTGTCGTTGGCACAGCCCCCTGCGGGTGACGTTTCACAGGAAAGCCTATGAACCCCACCGACCTCATCCTCGTCGCCGTCATGCCCTCGCCGCGCGATTTGGAAATTGCGCGAGTGTTAGGCTGGTATCGCATTCCGTACAAGCGCGCGCCCAAGACGGTAAGTATGGATCACCTCGCCTTTTACCAGACGGCGGACTTCGGCGACGAAAAGTGGGCCATCAACTTCACTGCACCTGTGCTCGGCCACGAACTGACGACCCGCGCCGAACTTCTACGCACCGAACCCGATCACCCCCGCGCGAACGAACAATACTTCAAGATTCAAATCGGCCCACTGGAGCGCCTGCCCCGGCCCGTGCCGTCGCTCAAGTGGCGGCGGATCACCTTCTTCTACACCACCGGCGAGCGGCTGATGAACGCCGCCGAGATCAACGACTTGATCGTAGACAGCGACGAGCGCGATTTGCTGTGGACGGCCTTGAAGGAACGCGGCCTGAACGCCGAGCGGCATTATGAAGAAGGGCCGGGCGGGGCGATAGATTTTGCTTTGCTGTGCGAGTTGGGCAAGTTGGCAGTTCTGCTTGGGGAAATGGGGGAAAAGAGGGAAATGAAGGAAAGGGGGGAGTGGGAGTACATGGCAATTTCGGGGGCGGCGGTGAAGGAGGATTTGCCGGGGGTGATGACGGCGATTGAGCAGGAAGTGGCGAAACTGGGGGGCTTGGCGAAGTGAATGTCGAAGTCAGGTAATGTTCAATAACATTCGCGCCTGGCTGATCACCGGCCTCTTTGGTTTGGCCGCCGTTTGTCTGGTGAGCCTGACTCTGCTCACCGCCCTCTCGCTCTGGTTGCCACGCGCCAACCTGCCATCTGATCTCATTGTTCAAGCGTGCGCGGGCCGGGTGGCGACCATTTCCTGGTGGGGCGTGTGGTGGGCGATTCCGGGCATTGCCGCCATGCCGCCGCCAACCATTGCCTCGCGCCAGGCTGTCTGCGGCTACATCCTGCGCCCGCCGCACTGGGCGCAACAGGGAAGCTTCTCGTTAATGCCGTGAGCTGGTGCTTTTCCAGTGATTTGAGGAGTGAGCACGCCTACGTGCGAACTCCGGCCTCCGGGGATGCCTGCCTCCTCAACTGACAGTGGAGGAGAGGTTGAAGCATGGACGAGTTCAGAACTAACAACGCCCGCGATACTCACCTCCTGGCAACTGCCGTTTTGCTGGTGGTTGGCATGTGTTTGGCCTGCTCGCTCGTGGCCTGCGCCGTGCAAGCTCTGACGCCGCCGCCCGAGCAAGCCTCCGACTCGATAGTCGCCGTTTGCGCCTGGTCGCGCAACGGCAGTATGGGTCTGTGGTGGAACGCCAACCGCCCGCCGGCCCGAGTGTTTACCAGGGCGTCGCATTACAACGCCCGCTGCGCCCTCGTGCCCTGGTCGTCCGCCTTGCCAGAGACTGGCCGCCCGGCGCTGGATGTGTCGCCGTAAAAAAAGACACCGAGTGTTTTGCGAAACACTTGGTGTCCTTTTTTTGCTTCTTAACTGCTTAGGTCAGCATCCTGAGCGGAGCGGCGATGCTGTTCCGCCGCGCAGTCGAACGCTTCGCGTGCGGCCCCTTCGCGCATGCCGCACCCTTCGACTACGGCCCGCGAACAACACGCGGGCCTCCGCTCAGGGTGCTACCCTGCTTGAGGCTGAATAAGTTACTTTTTACTTCCTCGATGCGGCGGCTCCATACCCTCCGGCGCTTGCGAGCCGAAGAGCGCGCCCTCTACGCGGCGCAGGGCGCGGCGGCCCATCGAGTTGACGCGGGCCAGACCGTAACGCAGTCGCCGCCCAAGCTGATTCCAGCGCGAGACTTCGGGCGGCGGGGTGACGTCCCAATGGATGGCGACCGCCCCCCAGGTGAGGCCGCCGCCAAAGCCCACCAGCACCAGGTGGTCGTTGGGGCGCATCCGCTTGCGGGCCACTGCTTCACACACCGCAATCGGGATCGACGCCGTCGAGGTGTTGCCGTAGCGATCCACGTTGACGAAGAATTTGTCTTCGGGCAATTCCAGTCCGCGCGCCGCCGCTTCGATGATGCGCCGGTTGGCCTGATGCGGAATGATCAGGTTGATGTCTTCCAGCTTCAGCCCGGCATTGGCCACCACTTCGCGGGTGATCGAGTTCATGACCCGCGTGGCGAAGCGGAACACTTCGCGGCCATTCATTTGAATCTTCTGATTGAGCAAATGGCCAACGCCCGGCGGGCGAATGTAGCCGGACGAAACCAGGGAGAGCGAACTGCCGCCCGATCCGTCGGAGCGCATCATGCCGGTGAGCACGCCGCCCGGCGTCTCCGACCCTTGCATGACGAACGCGCCCGCGCCGTCGCCAAACAGCACGCAAGTTCCCCGGTCTTCCCAGTCCACCACGCGAGACAACGTTTCTGCGCCGATGACGATGGCGGCGTTGGCACTGCCGCACTTGATGGCGTCGGCGGCTATGTTCAGGGCATAAATGAATCCGGTGCAGGCCGCCGAGATGTCGAAGGCTCCCGCCTTTGTTGCGCCGATAGCATCTTGCACCAGGCAGGCGGTGGAGGGGAAGGCGTATTCGGGGGTGCACGTGGCGACAATGATCAGGCCGATGTCTTCGGGTGAGAGGTCGGCCACTTCGAGGGCGCGCCGGGCGGCCAGAACCGCCAGCGAAGTGGTGGTCTCTTTGCTGTCGGCGATGCGACGCTGTTTGATGCCGGTGCGTGCTTGAATCCATTCGTCGCTGGTGTCCACGATGCGGGCCAGGTCGTCGTTGGTCATCACCCGCTCCGGCACAGCCATACCCCAGCCGGTGATGTGAGCGTAGCGCGCCGGTTTGGGGCCGGATTTGGCCGACAGCCGTCCGTTCCGTCCGTTATCTGAAAGGCGGTGTCCGTTTCCGTTGCTTGCCATCAGGCGCCTCCATTTTTGCCGAAGATGATGGATGCATTATGCCCGCCGAAGCCGAACGAATTGGACATGACGGTGCGCATGGCTTTAGCCCGGCCCCTGTTGGGGACGTAGTCCAAATCGCAAAGGGGATCAGGCGTTTCGTAGTTGAGGGTGGGCGGGATGAATCCGGCTTGTAGGGCCTTGAGGCAGATGACGGCTTCCACCGCCCCGGCGGCTCCCAGCAAGTGCCCGTGCACGGACTTGGTGGACGACATGGGGAGGTCGTAGGCGGCTTCCCCGAAGACGGTCTTGACGGCGGCGGTCTCCGACTTGTCGTTGAGTTGAGTCGAAGTGCCGTGCGCGTTGAGGTAATCAATTTGCTTCGGTTCGAGTCCGGCGTCGTCCAGCGCCAACTGCATGCAACGCGCCGCGCCCGCGCCGTTCTCGGCCGGAGCCGAGATGTGGTAGGCGTCGTCGGTGAGGCCGTAGCCCAGCACTTCACCGCAGATTCGCGCGCCGCGCGCTTTGGCGTGGCTCTCGGATTCGAGGATGAGGATGGCCGCGCCCTCGCCGGCCACGAAACCGTCGCGGTTCTTGTCGAAGGGGCGCGAGGCGCGTTGGGGATCGCCGTTGCGGGTAGAGAGGGCGGTCATGACGTTGAACCCGGCGATGACCAGGCTGAGGATAGCGGCTTCAGTGCCACCGGCGACCATGACATCCGCGCCGCCGCGTTGGATCGTCTTGTAGGCTTCGCCGATGGCGTTGGTGCCGGTGGCGCAGGCGGTGACGATGGCCAGGTTCGGCCCGCGCAGGCCGAAGGTGATGGCTACTTGCCCGGCGGCGGAGTCGGGCAGCATCATGGGAACCATGAACGGGCTGACGCGGCGCGGGCCTTTCTCGCGCAAGGTCTCGGCCTCGGTGAGCACGGTGCCGATGCCGCCGATGCCGGTGCCGATGAAGATGCCGATGCGGTCGCGGTTGCCGTCGGTGACTTGCAGGCCGGCGTCTTTGATGGCCTGGCCGGTGGCGGCGACGGCGTACTGGGTGAAGCGATCCATACGGCGCGCATCTTTGCGGCCAAAGAGAGCTTCGGCGTCGAAGCCTTTGACTTCGGCGGCGAACTTTGTTTCATGATGGCTGGCGTCGAAGCGGGTGATGGGGCCGACGCCGGATTTGCCGCTGGCGGCAGAGGCCCAGGTGGATTCTACGTCCAGGCCCAGCGGGCTGACCGCGCCGAGGCCGGTGACGACGACTTTTGTTTTCAACGAACTTCCTCCAGATTGGGATGAGCGGCGTCTACAAAGTGTCACCCTGAGTCCCCAAGCTCAGAATGGCAAAGAAACCTTTATTGTAGACATAAGTACCGCTTATAGATGGTTTGAAAGTATAACACGGAGGGGGGGGAAAGGATGCGAGGGGGAACAGCGGGTCATTCTCAAACTTGAAAGAACATATTGGCTCTGGTAGAATGCCCCTCACCGCCGCCGTAGCTCAATCGGCAGAGCAAACCATTCGTAATGGTTAGGTTATCAGTTCAACTCTGATCGGCGGCTCTCTTATGGCGTTCCTTGACGCAACAGGCGGCAAGGAACTTTTTTACGAACATGGCTGACGAGCTTTTGCCATCAGGCGCAATCATCCATTGGGATGTCACTGAGCGCCGCCATCGCGAGAATACACCTCATCGTTCCGACATCTACGTGTTGGTCGAGTGCCGTTGCGGCCACTCTCGCTGGACAAAGCGCAGTCGGATCATGGATGCCAAACGCAATGAGAGCTACACTGGCTTGTGCTACGATTGTGTTGTAGCCGAACACCGCCTTATCATGGAACAGCAATTGGGCCGTCATCTGACTCAAGATGAAGTTGTGCATCACATCAACGGTCTGCGCTGGGACAACAGGATCGAAAATCTTGAAGTTTTGGACAAACACAAACATCATAGCGCCCACAAACCGCCAACGCTAGAAGAGTTGCTGGCGGCCTTGCTTGAAAGACGGCGCAGGTAGTACACTATCGGCGATGCCAGCCCCCACCGGCTGGCGTTTCCATGAATAGAGAGGTCTAGTTTCAAATGCAAAGTCGTTATTTCCGCTGGCTGATCCCTATTGTCATCCTGTTTGCTGTCGCGGCTTACCTGGCCTGGCCCACCAGCCAGCAACTCCGCAACCCGTTCGACAACTTATCCCTCATCCGCGACATCACCGTGCGGCAAGGCCTGGACTTGCAGGGCGGCTTGCAAGTCCTGCTCGAAGCCGACGTGCCCGCCGGTCAAGCAGTAGAGGCCAACGCCATGTCCGACACCAAGAGTATCATCGAAAACCGGGTCAACGGGCTGGGCGTGACCGAGCCGATTGTGCAACTTTCAGGCGACCGCCGCCTGGTGGTTGAACTCCCCGGCCTGGCCGACACCGAGCAGGCGCTGGCCCTGCTCAAGCAAACCGCCCTCTTGGAGTTTGTTGACACGGGCGACCAACCTTTTCCTGAAGGAACAGTGATTCAGACCGACAACGCCGCCGGTTCGACCCCAACTGCCTCAGGAGAGGCCGCCACCCCGGCCCCCGCCGGCCAGGTCTATCACACGATCATGACCGGAGATGAGCTTGCCAGCGCCACCGTCCAAACTGACCCAACCACTGGCGAGGTTGTCGTCGCCTTTGAACTTGAGACCAAAGGCGAGCAAATTTTCGGCCAGCACACAACTGCCAATACTGGAAAGTTTCTTACCATTGTCCTTGATAAAACCGTGATCTCCAGCCCTCAGATTCAAAGTGCAATCACCGGCGGCTCTGGTGTCATCACCGGCAACTTCACTATCGAGTCGGCCAACAATCTGGCCTTGCAGTTGCGCTACGGCTCCCTGCCCGTGCCGCTCAGGGTTGCCGAGAGCCGCACCGTCGGCCCCACGCTTGGGCAAGACTCGCTTCGCAAAAGCCTCATCGCCGGCATCGTCGGCCTGGCGGTGGTGGCAGTGTTCATGATCGCTTACTACCGCCTGCCGGGCATTCTGGCGGTGTTGGCTCTGCTCATGTATGCCACCCTCACCTTCGCCCTGTTCAAACTCATTCCGGTCACGCTCACCCTGCCGGGCATCGCCGGCTTCGTGCTTTCGGTGGGCGTAGCCGTGGACGCGAACATTCTGATCTTTGAGCGCATGAAAGAGGAACTGCGGGCAGGCCGAAAGTTGATCACCGCCGTCGAAGAAGGCTTTCGCCGGGCGTGGGCGTCGATTCGGGACTCGAACATCTCGACGCTCATCACCTGCATCATTCTCTTCTGGTTTGGCAGTCAGTTCGGGGCGAGCGTCGTCAAGGGGTTTGCCCTGACTCTGGCCCTGGGCGTGGTGGTCAGTCTGTTTACCGCCGTGCTGGTCACGCGCACGCTTCTGCACGCCATGTTGGACAACATTGATTTCTCCGAGCGCCATTCGTGGTTCGGCATCTGACATTTTCTCAGACCCTAAAGGTCTTCAAGACCTTTAGGGTCTGGCAGCTCTTAAGGTAGCATCATGAACATCATCAATAAACGCTATTGGTACTTTGCCCTCTCGCTGGTGGTCATCATCCCCGGCACCATCTCGCTGGCGCTGTGGCGTCTGCCGCTCTCGATTGACTTCACCGGCGGCTCCAAGCTGGAAGTGCAATTCCCGCAGGCCACACCAGGCGAGATTCAGCCGGGCGACATCAAGACGCTCATGGCCGATTTTGGGTTTGGCGACAGCATCGTGCAAACTTCAGAGGACAACGTCGTCATCATCCGCGCAAAAACGCTGGATGAGGAGACGCAGGCCGCCGTGGTGGCCGCCTTGCAGGAAAAATACGGCGAGACGGTGGTTCTGCGCTTCGATAACGTCGGCCCGACGGTGGGCGCGGACGTGACCCGCAACGCCGCCATTGCCGTGGCGGCGGCCTCTATCGGCATCCTGGCCTACATTACCTACGCCTTCTGGAGCGTGCCGCACGCCATCCGCTACGGCGTGTGCGCCATCATCGCCATGCTCCACGACGTACTGGTGATGGTCGGCGCGGCCTCCCTGCTCGGCCACTTTTTGGGCTGGGAAGTGGACGCCCTGTTCCTGACCGCCGTGCTGACGGTGATCGGCTTTTCGGTGCATGATACGATTGTGGTGTTCGACCGCATCCGAGAAAACCAGAAGGTGTATCGCCGGGCCAGCTACGAGGCGGTGGTCAATCACTCCATCGTGCAAACGCTCGACCGCTCAATCAACACTCAGCTTACGGTCATGTTCACCTTGCTGGCCCTGGCCCTGTTCGGCGGGGTGACCATTCAGCACTTCATCATCACCCTGCTCATTGGCGTGTTCAGCGGCACGTACTCTTCAATTTTCAACGCCGCGCCGCTGCTGGTGGTGTGGGAGAACAAAGAGTGGGGCCGCTGGTTCGGGCGCGGCAAGCAGGCTGAAGCGGCGGCTTAGTTAGAGTTAGAGCACGCGAAGCGGTTAGAGTAAGCTCACTCTAACCGCTTCGCGCACTCTAACTGCCGTAAAAGCGTTTTATCTCGGCGCTGAAAACTAGTAGCATGAATGCGCCGAAGACAATGAACGGGCCGTAGGGAATTGGGGTGAAGGCGGTGTAGCCGCCGCGAAGCCGCTTGAACAGCAAATACAGCCCGGCCACCAGGCCGCCCGACACTACGGTGAACATGATGGTGAGCAAAATGCCGGGCCAGCCCACCGCCAGCCCGACCACCCCGGCCAGGTTCACATCGCCGCCGCCGAAAGGCGCCTCGGTCAAGGCTTCACCCCGCAAACGTTCCACCAGCCGCGCAAAGCCAAAGCTGAACAGGTAGAGCAGATAAAAGATGGCAAATCCTGTCAGCCCGCCAAGCAGGGATTTAGTGAGCGCCGGGAGCAGTTCCAGTTCGCCGCCAAACAAGGCGTAGAGCAGGGCCGCGCCAGCCGTTGGAAAAATCGTCACGTATAGAATCAACCGGTGCTCAAGGTCAATCACGGTGATTAACAGCAGGCTTTCAAGCAATACAGCCAGCAAGCCAAATTTGAGTGTCACCCCAAATTTCTGGAATAGAAATACCAGCATGAGCGCCGAGACAATTTCGACAAGCAAGCGCCGCACGGGCAGTGGCGCGCCGCAGTAGGCGCACCGCCCGCGCCCGCCGATAAAGGCAATGATGGCGATCCACTGCAAGGGATGATGAGTCTGGCCGCACGCCGGGCAGTGCGGCTGGTGAAGGGTGGCGCGGTTGGGCAAGTCGTCGGCCAGGGCGTTGAGAACGGCCCCGACGAAGACGCCAAGCAGGGCTAAACCAATTTGAGTCATGGCCCAATACCTTTCAGTTAGCGGCTCCAGACCTGCCGGGTCTGGCCGAAAAGTCGGCGAAATTTGGAGTTAGCAAGACCCGGCAGGTCTTATCGGAAAGGTATTGAGTCATGGCCGGGATTATATATCAGCCCTATGTTAGAATCGCGGCATGATCGAGCAACAATCTGCCCCTACCCGCCACTTCCCCGACCGCGATCGGTTGAGCATCGTCACCGCCGTCATCCTGCTGGCCTATGCCCTGGCCCGGTTCGTCGAGCTTCCTTCGCGCGAGATCAGCGCCACGTTGTTGGGTTCTTCCATCGGCGTCGAGCTAAACGGGCAGTTCATCATCCTGCTCATGGTGGCCGCTCTCATCAGCACCGGCTCGGACACCCTCATTCGCAGTCATCCACGATTCGAGCACAGGATGCTGGGGGCATTGTCGCATTGGACTTTGCCGGGGAGCGCCGCGCTGGTGCTGGGCTTGCTTCTCAACCTTGCGCCGCTCGGCCCGGTGTGGTGGCTGGGGCTGGGCCTAAGCGCGTTAATGCTGGTGATTGTGCTGGTGGCCGAGTACACGGTTGTTGACCAGGCCGATCCGGCGTTTCAAGCGGCGGCTTTTGGCCTCACCGCGCTAACCTTCATCATAGCCCTGGCTATTTTCGGTTGGATACGTTTTACCGGCACGCGCGCGGCGTTGTCGGCCACCAGCACAGCTCTGGTAGCCGGACTGCTGGCTTTGCGCCTGTTCGTCCTCAATCGCGCCAACTTCCAGCGCGGTTTGATGTTTGCCGGGGTGATTGGGCTGGTGTGCGGCGAGGCGATGTGGGCGTTGAATTACTGGCGGGTGACGCCGGTTGGAGCGGGGCTGTTACTGCTGGTGATGTTCTACGTACTGCACGGCCTTGCTCAACAGCACCTCACCGGCCAGATCAGCCGGCGGGTGATCGTCGAGTTTGCCGTCGTTGGCATGGTTGGCGGCCTCATTGGGTTAAGCCTGGCCTTGCCACGCTAATCTCTGTTTCACTGAATCACAACGCGCCGACCAGGTTGGCGCGTTGTCGTTTGATCAGGGTGTGGGCCTGGGCGGGCCGCCGGTGGGCAGAGACGGCCCCTCGGTGGGTGTCGGCGTCGGCGTCGGCGTATCCGTTGGAATTGCCAGGATCGTTGTCGGCGTGGGTTCAGGCGGCGGGCCGATCACGTCGGGTAACAGCGGGCTGAGGACAAAGCTGATGATCATAATAGCGCCCAGGGCCGTCAACAGTTTTGAGCGGCGGGAGGCGGGCGGGCGGGCGTTGGATTTTTTGGCTGAAGAGGCTTTCTTTCGCATCGCCTGCGATTATAACACGCAGGAAGTTTTACTCTGACTGGTTGCCCGAATCCGCCGCCAGCCTGGCTTGGCGGCGTTTGGCTAACCACACCGGCAGGCCGATTCGGCGCTCGGTGCCATCCATCAGCCGCCGGAGGTTGGGGCGCAAGGCCCACACCTGCAAGATAAAAATGAGGATGCCGTACGCCACGTACTCCCACGGGGCATCAAAGAACGCGGCCCGCACCAGGAAGATGCCGGTAGCGATCAGCCCTGCCGACATAGTGGCGACTGAGGCGTAGCCAATCCCAAACAGGATGGCCGCGCCCAACGGCACGATGATGAGCGCGCTCCACGGCCACAAGCCGGTAGCCGCTCCCACCGAGGGCGCGCCGCCTGCGCCGCCGCCGAACTTTAACTGCGTTTTCCCGTTTTCATACTTTACCCGTTCGGCCAGAAAGATTGAATAGTTGTGACCGAATACGGTCGTCACCCCGGCCAACGTTTCGGCCCAGTGGTTGCCGCCGGTGAGCGCCCCGGCCAGCCAAACTGCAAACGTGCCTTTCAAAATATCGAGCAGGGCTGTCAGCAGGCCGGCCCCAAAACCCGCCGCCCGCATGGCGTTTGTGCCACCGGTGCGGCCACTGCCCACTTCACGGATATTCTTGCCGGATATGAGCCTGACGATCACCACCCCAAACGGTATTGCGCCGATAAAATATGCCAGTATCAGCGTTACTGCTGAAAGAAACAAAGTCATTAGTGTCCTCCTAAGATGCCGCCAACACCAACTTAAACCCTCTCCTGAGTTCAAAGTTTCAACTTTCAACCCGGATCGGAATCTCCCGCGCCTCGCCGTTCTTTATCTCGAACGCCCGCGCCTGCCAGTGCCCGCCCACATCCGGGGCGCAGATCACGTAGGCCGAGTCGGGATAATACGCTTCGGCAATGTCGGTGGCCGAGGGTATCGGCGGCCCCGCCGGGTGGGAGTGAAAGATGCCGAGCAGTTCCCAGCCGCGTTCTTCTATCTCCAGGATTGTCTGGATGAGTTTCTCCGGTTCCATCGAATAGCGCACCGGGCTGGGCGTGGCATTGGCCATTAAGTACACTTTCTCCACCCGGCCACCCGGCCCGCCAAGCAGGCCGCAGGCTTCGTTGGGCTTATGCGCGTCCACATGAACAAATATCTCGGAAAGTTGAGCAATGGTGATGGTAAGAGACATGGGCAAGAATTATCCGAGTCGCTTGCGGCTTTTTTGTTGCCGCATTTGTTGATAATTCCGCACCAGACCGCTATCATCCAGAGCGCGTTCAAATTCCTTCAACCAGCGAAGGATGTAGGCATCGTCCAATGCATCCTGTTGGCGCTTGATAATGCTCAGAGCATCGTCGTTATCGCGCGGACGCAACGAAAGCAATTTGTAAACAATCAAATCCTCGGCAGAACAAACCCGCCCCGTCTGTCCTGGTTGCAGTTCAATCAGCCGCCCGCGGGCGATGGCTGTCTCATCGAAACTCGTATCGGCCAACGCCAGATCAATTCGCGTGCCTAACTGATCCTGAACAAACACGATGCCGTTGCCCTGCAAAGCGCGAAGCGGATTTGGGCGAAGTGGCACAAAATGGTTTCCCAGAGCATCGAGCAACTTCTGCGCTTCTTCACGCCCCAACAAAACTTTGAAATCAATGTCCCGTGTGCCGCGCGGCTCGCCCCACACCGCAACGGCCAACCCGCCAATCAGGATCGAGGAAATGCCGGCGCTTTCCAGTCGTTCCTGCAACTGAACCATGGACTCAACTAGAGTCTCAACAGGTTTTTGCATGACCTCCTCCAATCGAGCAAGGCGGGCTTGTAAAGTAATCCAGTGCTCTTCGCGTTCAGGGCGAAACAGCGCCTCTGTCGCCTGAAATTGTGGTTCCAGAGTCGCCTGAATCCGCAAAAACTCCCGCACACTCTGCTCCACCGTCATCTCTCTCAACAGCCGCGTCTCTTCAGCTTCAATTTCGGCCCAATTTACTTCACGTATTCGGCGCAAATTGCTGTTATCCATGCCACACTCTCCGATGTGACAATTATACCTGACTGCTCCTATATCCGCCCTGTTTCCTATTTGACAGGCAACGGATTTTGGTATATCATGCTTCAAGATTTAGGCTGACCTAAAACTGTTCTTCGGAAAAGCAAAATGGAAACGATCTCCCACGCCGTCGAAGACTACCTCAAGGCCATCTATGAGCTACAGGAGGACACCGGCAAAGTGTCCACCAACGCCCTGGCCGAAAAGCTTGACGTTGCCCCGGCCTCGGTCACCGGCATGGTCAAGAAGCTGGCCGAAGACCGCCCGCGCCTGGTGGACTACGAGAAACACCGGGGCGTCACCCTCACTCCGGCCGGGCGCAAGATTGCCCTCGAGGTCATCCGCCACCACCGCCTGCTGGAGCTTTATTTGCATCAGGCGCTCGGCTATTCGTGGGACGAAGTGGATGCCGAGGCCGAAAAACTGGAGCACGTGATCTCCGAAGATTTTGAAGACCGGATCGCTACCCTGCTGGGCAACCCGGCAATTGATCCGCACGGCGACCCCATCCCGGCCAAAGATGGAACTATCGCCGACCCGTGTGGCGAGCCGTTAACCAACCTCGCCCCCGGCCAGCAGGCCCGCGTGGCCCGCGTGCGCGACGACGACCCCGCCCTGCTCCGCTACCTGGCCGAACTGGGCATCATCCCTGACGCCACGTTGACGATTGCCGACAAGTCGCCATTCAACGGGCCACTGCACGTGCGCGTGGGCAACCGCGCCGACTCTCCTGCTCACGCCCTGGGCAAGCAGGTCACCGATCACGTTTTTGTCGAGGTCAAGTAAGTTTATCACGGAGAAACTATGAATGCTTCATTCCTACTTCAGCACAGCTTTACCTACGGCGCACTTCTAAGCGCGCTGATGAGCGCTTTGTTCCTGACTGGCGCATGTCTCAGCCCAGACGTCATGCTTCGTGGCTACCCGCCCGACATCAAAGCCAAGTACGGCGCAATCAGCGAGCAAGGCAACTCAATCCGAAAACGAATGGTCGCTCCCCTGTTTCTAATTTTGCTCGGAACACCCATCGTCTCTCTCATTTAACTTGCTCAGGCCAACGGCGGGGCGCTCACTTTTGGCGCAATCTTTCTCAGCGTCTTTATTCCATTCATGATTTTCAATTTGGTGGACCTGGTGATCCTTGACTGGCTGATCTTTGTGACCCTCCAGCCCAAGTTCACCGTCCTGCCCGGCACTGAAGGGTTGGCCGGATACAAGGATTACGCCTTTCACTTCAAAGCCTTCCTGCGGGGCACAGTGCTGTGCTTCCTTGCCAGCCTGGTCATCGCCGGGATTGCGACGGCAATCTTTGCCATCTTCAGTTGAACGACAAAAGGAGGAAAGAAACATGAGCCAAAAGAATCTTTCGCGACGCGACTTTCTAAAGATCGGCACGGTCAGCACACTCGGCGCGGCCGGAATCGCCGCCCTGACTCAGCAATCGCAAGCCGTCGCCGAAACGCCGCCTGCCCATCCCTCTAATGATCAAAGTGGCATTGACCATAGCGTTCACGGCGGTAACATGACCACTGGCGAGGTGGACACCACCAGCCCCGGCGCCTTTGACCCGACGAAATACCTGACCACCTTCGATTACGGCAAGGTCAGCACACTGCCAAACGGCCAAACTTTGCGCGAGTGGGATGTCGTTGCGGCTGACAAAGAGATCGAAGTGGCCCCCGGCGTCTACTTCCCGGCCTGGACGTACAACGGCCAGGTTCCTGGCCCCACCTTCCGTTGTACCGAGGGCGACCGCCTGCGGTTCAACTTCCTCAACGCCAGCGCCCACCCGCACACCATCCACTTTCACGGCATCCACCCGCCCAGCATGGACGGCATCACGCCCAACCTGGGACCCGGCGAACAGTTCACCTACGAGTTCGACGCCAAACCCTTCGGCTTGCATCTCTATCACTGCCACACCCCGCCCCTCAAGCGCCACATCCACAAGGGGCTGTACGGCACGTTCATCATTGACCCGCCCGGCGGACGGCCTCCGGCCAAAGAGCTGGTGATGATGATGAACGCCTTCGACACCAACTTCGACGGCGAGAACGAAATCTACGCCGCCAACACCGTCGCCTTCCACTACGCCAAGCATCCCATTCAGGTGAAGGTCGGCGAACTCATCCGCATCTACCTGGTCAACATCACCGAGTTCGACCCAGTCAATTCGCTCCATCTCCACTCGGGCATGTACAAACTCTTCCGCACCGGAACCCGGCTCGATCACTATGAATATACCGACACCGTCACCATGGGCCAGGGCGAACGGCACGTTCTGGAATTCACGCCCGACTTCCCCGGCCGCTATATGTTCCACGCCCACCAGAGCGAACTGGCCGAACTTGGCTGGATGGGCTTCTTTGAAGCGAGGTCATAACTATGGACACAACTCAATCGGTTACCGCTCCAACAGCTAAAACCAGGCCGGGCTTGCCCCTCTGGCTCTCAGCCCTGATCCCGCTGGCGCTTCTCGGCCTGCTGGTCGCCGCCTTCTTCTACACCAACCCCCTGGCTCTCTTCAGCGGCGACCTGCCACCTATCGAGTCGGTCGCCGTTGAAAAAATCGAACTGCACCCTGGCCAGTTCGTCGTCACCGTCTTCAACGGCAGTCCCGAGGCGCTTACCATCGCTCAGGTCACCGTGGACGATGCCTTTTGGGAATGGGAGATCACGCCCTCGGCAGAACTGCCGCGCTTTGGCCGGGCGGCGATCACCATCCCTTACCAATGGGTGGAAGGCGAGCCGCACGCCATTACCCTCATCACCAACAGCGGCACGACTTTCACCGGGGAAGTCGCCATTGCCACCGAAACCCCGAGTCCTGGCCCGACCCAATTTCTCGCTTACGGCCTACTCGGCGTCTACATCGGCATCATTCCTGTTGGCCTCGGCCTCCTGTGGTTCCCGACGATGCGCCGCATGGGCCGCAAAGGCCTGAACTTTGCGCTGGCTCTCACCGTTGGCTTGCTCGTCTTCCTGCTGATTGACACCGCGCTCGAAGCAATTGAAGTGGCCGGCGATGTGGCCGGAGTTTTTCAAGGCCTGCCCGTCGCCATTTTCGCCGCTCTGCTTGCGTGGCTGGCGATTTTGGCCGTGAGCGGCAAACCGTCTGAAGCCGAGCGCGATAGCGGCAGTGGACGATTACGACTGGCAACACTAATCGCGTTGAGCATCGGCCTGCACAACCTGGGCGAAGGCCTGGCCGTCGGCGCGGCCTTTGCCCTGGGTGAGGCGGCACTTGGCTCGTTCCTCGTCATCGGCTTCACCCTGCACAACGTCACCGAAGGCATTGGCATTGCCGCCCCAGTGACAAAAGACAAGCCCTCACTCAAGGCGTTCATTGCCCTGTGTCTGCTGGCCGGCGCCCCGGCCATCGTCGGCGCGTGGGTCGGCGGCTTCGCCTACTCGCCCTTGCTGGCGACGATCTTCCTGGGAGTTGGCTTAGGCGCGATTTGGCAGGTCATCGTTGAAGTGGGCCGCCTGCTCCTCCGCGACGCCCAGAAAAACAACGAGTCGGTCGCCAACTGGATCAACCTGGCCGGGCTGGCGCTCGGCATCGCCGTGATGTATTTCACGGCGTACTTCGTGAAGTTCTAGCCCCTGACGGATGGGAAAGGATCAACCCATGGAAAACGATCTCATGTACCGAGTCCTGTTGCTCGCCTTGTTCATAAGTTTTGTAGCCTATCGTGGCTACTGCACTCGCAAGTTTGGCCGCTCAAATGAAGACACGATAAAGCAGAGAGAGGGGAATTTTGCTTCCCTGGTGGCCAACCTGCTCAGCCTTCCGGGGCTGATTGCGGTGGTCATTTACATTGTCTACCCGGTTTGGATGGCCTGGGCTTCCCTATCATTTCCCGTCTGGTTGCGCTGGGTCGGAGTCGGGACGGCGGTGTCCGGTTTTGCCTTGCTCCAGTGGGCGCATCAAGCCCTTGATAAAAACTGGAGCGACACGCCTCGCCTGATGAAAGGCCAGACCCTGGTCACCGGCGGCCCGTACCGCTGGATTCGGCATCCCATCTACACCGCCTTTCTTCTGATTATGAGCGCGACCCTGTTTCTATCGGCCAATTGGTTTATCGGGCTGATGTGGATTGGGATGACCCTGCTCGAAGTGCTGTCGCGGATCACATTTGAAGAGTCGCTGATGGCTGAGACTTTTGGCGACAAGTATCGCAACTACATGAAACACACCGGGCGGTTCCTGCCGCGCCTGAGATGATTCACGGCACACTGCCTGAAGCGCCAGGAGTTGATATGAACACCGAAACGATCTTCCGCCTAATCACCTTTTTACTGCTGGCCACCGCCCTGGCAATGAGCGGCTACTTCCGGCGCAAAGCGGATCGTGAAGGAGGCCGAATGCAAACCTCGGAAGGGCAGAAGTTGGTCGTCGTCTTGCGGTTGCTTGGCCTGATCGTCATCCTGCCACTGCTTGGTTACTTGATCAACCCGGCCTGGGTGGCCTGGGCGCGATTTTCTCTGCCCGACTCGGTGCGCTGGCTGGCGGCGCTGGTTGCCGTCGCCACACTGCCGGTGTTCTACTGGGTGCTTGTCAGCATTGGCGTGAACATCTCGCCCACCCAGGCCACCCGCCAGAATCACAAGCTGGTCACTCACGGCCCCTATCGTTGGGTGCGGCATCCGCTCTACACGACCGGTTTCATTTGCGCCCTGGCCCTCACGGCCCTCACCGCGCTCTGGTGGCTCGGGATAGCAATGCCCCTGCCGCTGGTCATTCTGCTCCTGCGCACATCCAGGGAAGAGGCGAACTTAGTCGAAACGTTTGGCGACGAGTATCGAGAGTATATGAAGCGCACGGGCCGGTTTCTGCCGCGCCTGTTCGGAGCAGGCAAGCCATGAATTACTGTTGCTCCAAGCCCGCGTCCCCGCGGGCCCCTTCGGGCAACCCGAGGACGCGGTTGGGGAGCATGAGCCTCATCGGAGCAGGCAAACTATGACTCACGCTCACTCACACACTGCCGAAGCCGCCCGTCTCACCACCCGGCGGCTGGCCCTGGCCCTCGGCCTCACCCAAGCCATGCGCGCCCTATCGGCCCACATCCTGACCGACGACGCTCTCATCAGCGCCGGCGCCGTCATCCAGCGCGACATCAACGAGTTATTGAGCCACAAGTACGGCATTGCTCACGCGGCCCTGCAGTTGGAGTGCGCCGGGTGCGAGCCGGATGTGCTCTATTGCAATCTGGAGCCGGCCACGAGCACCTTGCCTGAGGCGGCGATCTAACAACGGCGAGACATTCGCGTGGCGGGTGAAGGCAGTTGGCAGTTGCCCCTTTTGTGGGGAAAACCTGCCGCGCGCCCCCTGAGGTAAACATCCCATCATGACACCTTCAGAACCTTCTTATTTTGCGTTTATCATCGCTTTTCTTGTTATCGCCGTCGGCCTCTGGCCGCGTATTGGCCTGCTGGCATTGTGGCGGCGGCGCGGCGAAACACGCCAGCGCATGTTAGCCGAGGATGCGCTCAAACACTTGCACGCCAGCGCCTGGCGTCACCACACGGCCACCCTGCAATCGCTGGCCGGCGCGCTCCGCCTCTTACCACAGTCTGCGCTCAAGTTGATTCGCCAGATGGAAGCGCAGGGCTGGGTGGCCTCGCGTGCCGAGGGCTTGAGCCTCACGTCGGAAGGTGAGCGGCTGGCAATAGAGGTGATTCGGGCGCACCGGCTTTGGGAACGCTACCTGGCCGACGAGGCGCGGATGCCCCTGGCCGACATTCATGCCGAAGCCGAACGACGAGAACATAATCGCGCTCCCGAAACGGTTCAAGCGTTGGATGCGGCCATGGGGTACCCCGCCACCGATCCCCATGGTGACCCCATCCCCACCGCCGACGGGAAGTTGGCGGCCACACCTACCAAACCGCTTACCGATTGGCCGACGGACACGCCGGCCCGCATCACGCATCTCGAAGATGAACCGGCGATCATTTTCAGTCAGATTGTGGCTGAAGGGCTGTGCCCCGGCATGGTTGTTCGCGTCATTGAGGCGAGCGCCCAGCGCCTTGTGCTATCGGATGGCGAGAGGGTACACACCCTGGCGCCCATCGTCGCCGCGAACGTTTTTGTCACCCCTGATGATATTGAAGCGCGGCCCGTTAGCGCGAAAACCCTCACCGCCTTGCAGGCCGGGCAACAGGCAATTGTGCGCCGGTTGGACGACTCCCTGCAAGGCTTCACCCGCCGCCGCCTGCTCGATCTTGGCCTGACGCCCGGCACGGCCATCACGGCCGAGATGCGCAGTCTATTCGGCGACCCGGTTGCCTACCGCGTGCGCGGCACGCTCATCGCCCTGCGTCGAGATCAAGCGGCGAAAGTAATCATCGACACATTTGCACCGAGAGTAAATCAACATGAGTGACTGTGCTGACTGCCCTGCCCACGAATCGTTGGCGCAAATGGGCCTCAAGCTGGACAAATTCGATCGGGTGGTGGCTCTGGCCGGGAATCCGAACACCGGCAAATCCACCGTGTTCAACGCCCTTACCGGCCTCAAGCAACACACCGGCAACTGGCCGGGAAAGACAGTGACCCGTGCCGAGGGCGGTTATGAGTTCGCCGGGTTGCGTTACAAACTCGTGGACCTGCCTGGCACGTATTCTCTGCTTTCCGCTTCGCAGGATGAGCAGATCGCGCGCGACTTCATTCTCTTCGGCCAGCCCGACTGCACCATTGTCGTCACCGATGCCACTTGCCTGGAACGGAATTTAAACCTCGTTCTGCAAGTGCTGGAGATCAGCGACCGGGTGGTGGTGTGCGTCAATTTGATGGACGAGGCGCGGCGCAAAGGGCTGGAGGTGGATACGCGCACTCTGACCCGCGACCTCGGCGTGCCTGCCGTGCCCACGACCGCCAGCACCGGCGAAGGCCTGCGGGAGTTGATCAGCACCGTGGCTAGCGTGATTGAGGGCAAGATCGCCACTGCGCCTCATCGCGTGCAGGGTGGCGGCGAGTTCCAGCGCGCGGTGTCTGAATTGTTGCCATTGATTGAAGATGTTGCGCCCGGCCTGCCCAACGCCCGCTGGGTGGCGATGCGCTTGCTGGACGGCGACTTGCGCGTGCGACAGGCGCTGGAAAGCGGCGATCTATTGAAGATCGAGGCCCGTCAACGAGAGGCAGGGCAACGCTTCAGCCGCAAGATGGCGCTGGAGGGCGCGCAATGACTCCGAACACAGAGCATTCTACCGGAGCCCTTCTTCAGCGCGCAGACGAGCTACGACGAAATCTGAGCGGCAACTTTCGCGACCAACTGGTGCAGGCGCTCTACGCCGACGCCGAGTCCATCGCTCGCCGCGCTGTCCAGCCAGTAGGCAACCGTCGCCGGGACTGGGATCAGCAACTTGATCGGCTGGTCACGTCGCCAGTCTTCGGCCTGCCTCTCATGCTGGCTCTGCTGGCGCTTGTCTTCTGGCTTACCATCAGCGGGGCCAACGTCCCCTCGGCCATGATTGCGGACGCGTTATTCTGGATCGAAGAGCGCGCGAGCGCCCTGTTCGACGCCTGGGGCGTGCCGTGGTGGATCACGGGCTTCCTCTGGCATGGCACCTATCGTGGTCTGGCGTGGGTGGTCAGCGTCATGCTGCCGCCGATGGCAATTTTCTTTCCATGCTTCACGATCCTCGAAGACCTCGGCTATCTGCCGCGCGTCGCATTCAATCTGGACTGGCTGTTCAAGAAGGCCGGCGCGCACGGCAAGCAATCGCTCACCATGACCATGGGCTTCGGCTGTAATGCCGCCGGCGTGATCGCCACGCGCATCATTGACAGCCCGCGTGAGCGGCTAATCGCCATTCTGACCAACAACTTCGCCCCGTGTAATGGCCGCTTCCCCACCCTGATCATGCTTGCGACCGTGTTCGTCGCCGCCGCCTTCCCACCGGCAATCGCCTCGGTGGTGGCCGCCGGGTCGGTGGTCATGGTCGTCGTCATCGGTATCCTCTTCACGCTAATCGTCTCGGCCTTTCTATCGCGCACCCTGCTGAAAGGCGAGGCTTCAGCCTTCACCCTCGAACTGCCTCCCTACCGCCGCCCGAACATTGGCCGTATCCTGTACACTTCGTTGATTGACCGCACTCTCTTCGTCCTGTGGCGGGCGATCCAGACGGCGGCTCCGGCTGGCGCAGCGATCTGGGTGCTGGGCAACATCTTCGTCGGCGGCCAGTCTCTCGCGTGGCAGGTCGCCAACGCCCTTGACCCATTGGGACTCCTCATCGGGCTGGACGGCGTAATTCTGCTGGCTTTCATCATCGCCATCCCGGCCAACGAGATCGTCGTGCCGACGATGCTGATGGTATACATGGGAGTCGGCATGATGACGGATGTGCCATCGTATGCGGCTCTGCGCGAACTGCTCATCGGCCAACACGGCTGGACGATGCTCACCGTCGTCAACCTGATGCTGTTCTCGCTCCTGCACAACCCGTGCGCCACCACTATCCTGACAATGTGGAAGGAAACCCGCAGCTGGAAATGGACAACCCTCGGCGCGCTCGGCCCGCTCGGCATCGCTTTCCTGGTCACGTTCACCACGGCCGCCGTTGCCCGCCTGCTAGGGGGGTAGCGGTGGCGGCAACCGGCCCGTCATTATAAAAACGCAAGGGCGAACTCGTCGAGTCACCCTTGCAGTTCACTTGTGAACCCAATGTTTCTTAGAGCCTGTTTAACAAATGCTCCCCAACCGCGTCCTCGCGGTTGGGAACGCCCGCGAGGACGCGGGCTACGAGCAATTTTCAAACAGGCTCTTAGCCGCCCGGCTGTGCCCCAAACAACGCTCCGATCAAATACCCGGCCAGCGCCGACACAATGCCAATCACCGCCATTTGCAGGCCGCTCTTCAGCGGGCGGCCAACGGTGATGCGGGCCTTATAAGCGCCCACGGCAAACAACGCCAGCGCCGACAGCGCCAACGACAACGGCACAGCAACCATCAGGGGCAGGAGCAAAAACGGCGCTAACGGAATCAATGAGCCGCCGAAGGCCGAGAACCCGACGACGATGGCCGCCCGGAGAGCACTGCTGTCTTCGATGGGCGCCAGCTTCAACTCGTTGCGCATCATCACGTCTACCCAGGCTTCCTCGTCTTTGATCACGTGGGCCACGGCTTGCTCCAGCAATTCGCCGTCGAACCCCCATCCAGCGAACACTTCGCGCACTTCCTGTTCTTCGACTTCGGGCATCTCGCGGATCTCGCGCCGCTCACGCTCCACTTCGGAACGATAATGATCGTGTTCGGCCAGGGTGGAGGTGTAGGCGACTGCGCCCATCGAGATCGATTCGGCGAAGGTGGCGGCCAGACCGCCGGCGATGACGATCCGCAGATCGGACGATGCCGCCGCCACGCCCAGAATCACCCCCAGCGTGTTCACCAACCCATCCTGCCCGCCGAGAATAATGTCGGCCAGGGCGGCAGAAGCCGGGCGCGGCTCAAGATGTTTGAGCGCCTCGCCAAGCCTCGTCGGCGGCAGTCGAGGTGGAACTACTGTAGTAGACATGGTTGTTATCCCTTTTTGTTTAGCCGCCGCCGGCCGGGCCGCCAAGGCCGCCCTCGGTCAACTTACGAATGTCGCCCAGCACGGCGTCCACATCGGCGAGCGTGATTGGCTTGTCAGTGTCCTTGAGCTTCAAGTCGCCGCGCTCGATTCGCTCGGCGGCCACTTCGCGGATCGTCATGTTGCGCTTCATGGCCTCTTTCACCAGTTCGGCGGCGGCCATGTAACCGATGAGCGGGTTGAGGGCCGTCGCCACAATCGCGTTCTTGGCCAGCCAGCCTTGGGCCTTTTCGCGCTGGGCAACAATACCCTTCACGCACTTGTCGGCAAAAGCGTTGACGGCGCCAATCATCACCTGCATCGCTTCAAACAGGTTGTGGGCGATGACGGGCATCATCACGTTCAGTTCCAACTGGCCGGCCTGCGCCGCCAGCGACACGGTGTGGTCACAGCCTTGCACATGGAACATCGCCATGTTCGTCATCTCGGCCAGCACCGGGTTGACCTTGCCGGGCATGATGGACGATCCGGGTTGAACGGCCGGCAGGCGAATCTCGTCGAGGCCGGTGGTGGGGCCGGAGGAGAGCAAGCGGATGTCGTTGGCGATGCGAGTCAGGGTGATGGCCAAAGTCCGGAGCGAGGCCGAGAAGTCGGCGGCATCGGCCATGGATTGCATCGACTCAAACAGATTATCCGACTCGTACAACTTGATCCCGCTGATCTCGCTTAGCCGCTTGACCATGCGGGCGTGATACTCGGGGTGTGCGTTGAGGCCGGTGCCGGTGGCCGTGCCGCCGATGCCCAGCCGCCGCAGACCCTCGGCGGCGCGGGCGATGCGCTCACGATCGCGGGCCACCGCTTTGGCGTAGCCGCCGAACTCCTGACCCAGCCGCACCGGCACGGCGTCCTGCAAATGGGTGCGGCCCGACTTCACGATGCCGTCAAACTCGGCCGCTCTGGCTTCGAGTGCGCCGCTCAAATTGTCTACTGCCGCCAGCAGTTCGTCCAGCCGCCACAGGCACCCGAGGCGGATTGCGGTCGGGATGGTGTCGTTGGTGGATTGGGCCATGTTCACGTCGTCGTTGGGTTTGACGATGTACTTGCCGCGCTGGCCGCCCATCTTCTCCGTGGCCAGGTTGGCGAGCACCTCGTTGGCGTTCATGTTGTGCGAGGTCCCGGCCCCGGCTTGAATGGGATCGACGACGAATTGCGCGTCCCATTTGCCTTCCATGATTTCGGCGGCGGCGGCGACGATGGCGCTGGCTTTGGCCGGGTCCAAGAGGCCGAGGTCGCGGTTCACGTCGGCGGCGGCCCGCTTGATCAGGGCCATGCTCCAGATGAAGGCCCGCCAGGGCCGCATGCCCGAGATGGGAAAGTTCAGCACGGCGCGTTGGGTCTGCACGCCGTAAAGGGCGTCGGCTGGCACTTGCAATTCGCCCAGCGAGTCTTTTTCAGTTCGGAAGTTGGACATGGGGTGACTCCTTCAATCACAAAGGCTTTCAGGTGACTGTCACTGGCCGCAAAAGTCTCGGCTAAGCCAGGTTTTTAGAAGCCCGGTGACAGTCACCTGACGCTACAGAAATATATCGCGCCGGAATCCGCGAGTCAAATGACAAACGGCAGTGATTTCTCAGCCGTTTGACAAAAAAAGAGAGAGCCATTGTTTAGCTCTCTCTTTTGAATCACAAACGCCGGAAATATTTTACTTGCCGATGGCCTTGTAGCCCATGCCAACCTTCGCCCCTCTGTCAGAAGCCCGGTCCGGGTTTGGGCCGCCGGCGCTGTTGAAGTAGTCGTAATTGGGTTGGTTGTCAGCCTTGAGGTCAATGACCTCGCCCTCGGCCAACACCAGCGTTTGCTTGAGCATAATGTGCTCCTGCTGCTTGCCCTTCTCGCTCTCCACTTCGTGTTCTTCGGTGGCCCGGCTGGCGAAGTTCGGGTCTTGCGGGGCGCTAACACGCATCCCGGCCTTGCTATAGTCGGACGGCACTTCGTCTTCGGGGAAGATGGCTTCGAAGGGGCATTCGGGGATGCAAGCGCCGCAGTCAATGCAGGTGTCGGCGTCAATGTACATCCACGGCCATTCATCCGCCGGTTTGCCGGGGATGATGCACTCGACCGGGCAGACTTCAATGCATGCGCCATCGCGCAGGCACAAGCTGGTAATAATGTGAGTCATAATTGTCTCCTGAGAGTTTTGTCGGGGCGAAGCATTCGCCCATCGTTTCTGAATTTAATTTCAGACCTGGCGGGTTTCCGCACAAACGACCTGCCACAATACCTTTTAGGTAACGCTCCACGCCCGCGTCCCCGCGGGCGGCCAACCGCGAGGACGCGGTTGGAGAGCGACTAACTGAAAGGTATTGCGGCCCACCAGGTCTTCAGCATAGACTCTTACTTGGCTGCCGCGTACCGCGCCGCCACCGCGTCCCAATTCACAACGTTCCACCAAGCGGCCAGGTAATCCGCCCGGCGGTTTTGATAGTTCAAGTAATAAGCGTGCTCCCAAACGTCGCAACCCAGCAGAGGCGTCTTGCCCTCCATCAGCGGGCTGTCCTGGTTAGGGGTGGAGTGCACTTCAAGCGCGCCATTGCTCACCGAAAGCCAGGCCCAGCCACTGCCAAAGCGAGTCATACCGGCGTTGTTGAACTTCTCTTTGAAGGAAGCAAAACTGCCAAAGGCGGCATTGATGGCCTCGCCCAGCGCGCCAGAGGGATCACCGCCGCCGCCGGCCTTCATGCTCAGCCAGAACATGGAGTGGTTGGCATGGCCGCCGCCGTTGTTGCGCGCGGCCGTCCGGATATTTTCGGGAACGCTATTCAGATCAGAGATCAGGGCTTCGACGCTTTTAGCCGCCAGCGCCTCGTGGCCTTCGAGGGCCTTATTGACATTGGTAATGTAGGCCTGGTGGTGCTTGCCGTGATGAATTTCCATTGTGCGCGCGTCAATGTGAGGTTCGAGCGCATTATAAGCATAAGGTAGTTTGGGAAGTTCGTAGGCCATGTGACATCTCCTTGTTGATTTAACTCAAGTTAAGTCTTGGGTTGATCGTGATTTTAGCCTCATAAAAAACCGTTGTCAAGCTAAAATGAACATGATGTAGAATCCTCCAACGAATTGACCACCTCAATCCACCGCCCCGCGCTTCACCCTTATCTTGGCATTACAATTGGCGTGCTGGCCGTCTCGACGGCCTCCATCATCATCAAATACGCCCTGGCCGCTGGCGCGCCGCCGTTGGTCATCGCAACCTACCGGCTCGTGTTCGCCTCACTGGCGCTCTCGACGCTGACTCTCGCTCGCCACCGCGCCGAGCTTGCCAGCCTTACCCGGCGCGACCTCCTGCTTGCCGGCGGCACAGGTCTCTTCCTGGCCGCGCACTTCGCTGCCTGGATCACCTCGCTTCAATTCACCACTGTCGCCAGCTCGGCGGTGCTGGTCAGCGCCTCGCCGCTGTTTGTCGGCATCCTGTCGTTCACCATCCTGCGCGAAAAGCTTGAGCGAGCGTTGATGGGGGGGCTTGTGATTGCTCTATTTGGCGGCGTGACGGTGGGGCTGTCCGACGTGTGCGCCGTCTCTGGCTGGGGCATCGCCTGCCCGCCCCTGGCCGACTTCGTGCAGGGCAACGCCTTCGTGGGCGACGTGCTGGCCCTGATCGGCGCAATTGCCATTGCCATTTACTTGCTCATGGGGCGGCGACTGCGCAACAAGCTTTCCCTCATTCCATACATCTTTTTGAGCTACAGCGCGGCGGCCATCACCCTGCTGATCGTCGTCCTGGTCAGCCGCCAGCCGCTGTTTGGCTACACGCCCGCCGCCTATTTCTGGATGGCCCTGCTGGCCCTCGTCCCGCAGCTCATCGGCCACTCGGCCTTCAACTGGGCCTTGCGCTACCTGCCAGCCACCTACGTTTCGGTGACGACGTTGGGCGAGCCAATTGGCTCGACTGCCCTGGCAATGATGTTATTCGCCGAAACGCCGGGGCTGCTCAAGCTTGCGGGCGGCGTCTTGATCCTCATCGGCATCCTACTTGCGTCCCGGCGCAAATAAGGTAGAGTTAGAGAGAGTGGCTACTGTATTGAAATCCTTGCCGAGAATGATCTCAGATTGAAACGTTTTCGCAACCCTCTACCAACTAAAATATGACCGGAGGTCAATATGATGCAGGTGCGTTGTCAATGGTGCGGCTGGAGCTACACCCTTAAGTCCGAAGCTGTGGAAGCGGCAGTGGCCGCCGCCGAGGCGGTAAAGGCCACTCACCACGTGGAAAATTGCCCCAAGTGCCGCCGGGCTTTGAAAATCCAAATTTCGGAGCTGAAGCGGCGGTTGCCCCGCAAGTCCGGGACGGCCGGAGCCGAAACGTCAAGCTAATTTATGACTTTTGCTACGCCACCATTCGTTCGAACCTGCTCCGTCTGCGGGCACGGGACATCTGAATCAGGAAGAATCTTCTGCGGCGAATGCCAGCAGTTATTGCCCGACGCGCCGCCGCTGGACAGCCGTTATCAACTGGAGCGCAGCCTGGGCGAGGGCGGCTTTGCTCACACCTACCTTGCCCACGACATCCGCACCCGCAAGCCGGTCGCCATCAAGCGCGTCGAGCTTGCGGCCTACTCGCCCGACCAAACCAATACCCTGCGAGTCTTCTTCGAGCGCGAGTTGAAACTGCTGGCCGGGTTGAACACGCCCGGCCACGCCAACATCCCCGAAGTGCTCGACACCTTCGCCGACGCCCGGGCCGAGTATCTGGTGATGAAATACGTCACCGGCGAGACGTTGAAGCAAAAGCTGTATGCCAACGGGCCGATGACGTGGGACGACCTCAGCCCCCGCCTAGCGCAAGTGCTCGCGGCCCTGCACTACATGCACTTGCGACCCGAGCCGGTGGTGCACGGCGACGTGAAGCTCGACAACATCATCGAAGACGACACCGGGCGGCTCTTCCTGGTGGACTTCGGCCTGGCCCGTCAGCAATCCATCCCCGGAAGCTGGAGCACCGAAAGCGGCGCGGCGGCCGGCACGCCCGGCTTCGCCAGTTGGGATCACTGGCGCGGCGGCCCGTCGCCGAAGTCCGACGTTTACGCGGTCGGCATGACGGCTTATCTCATGCTTGCCGGGCTGGGCATTTATCCTGACATCGTGAGGCGCGAACAAATCTCCGGCCAGCGCTTCACCCCTCACCCTGGCCTCGCCCATGCCGATTTCGAAGAGATGGAACTGTCCACTCCGGCCCAGGAATTGCTATTAGCCGTCACTGCCACCGAACCGGCCAACCGCCCCTCCGCCGCCGAATTTTTAGATCGCCTCATTGCCCTCCGCGACGCCAAGAGCCGCCCCTCCGGCCCGATCACGGTGACTCGGCCTTTGATCTTCCCCGGCGGCGACGCCGCTCACACCGAGGCCGAATTCGCCATGCTGGCTGACCATCATGTTGATGAGGCGCTGGACTTTTTATACAGCGACGACGCGCTGGCCCGCTGGCTGGAAGGGCAATGCTTTCGGGCTGACCTGGCCGAAGTCGTGCGTGACCTCCGCGAGAAGTATTCCGACGAGCACGAAGCGCTGGAACTGTGCCTGCAAACGCTCGACCCTCAGCGCCCGGCCCCGGCGTTGCACATCGAGCCCGACCCGCTGATCGTGGCCCGATCCTTTCTCACCCGCACCGGGCGCGGCGAGTTCACCATCGTCAACAAGGGGCCGGGCTACGCGCGGGTGGAATTGCGCGCCAACAACGACAAGGTGAAGCTCACCCCCAACTTGCTGGAACTGGAACTGAACGATGTGCAAACGGTGAAGATCGTCGCCCCGCCCCGGACGGTGCGTAAATCCAGAAACCGCGCGCCGCTCAAACTGGAACTGCAAACCGTCCGCGCCAAGGGTCAGTATAGCGAAAGCCGCCCGATCAAGATCGCCCGCCAGCCGGGCTGGTATTACATTCGCGAAACGGCGATGATCGCCGTCATGGCCGCCGCCGGGCTGTGGCTGTTGACGGTGGGCGCAACCTGGTGGCCGTGCGTGGCTCAACAGCAGAGCCTGATTGGTTGCCAACTGCCGACGATTCAGCAGTCGCTTGACTTACTTCAAGCGTGGGCCGGGCAATTGGGGTTGATGGTTCAGGGCTTGTTAGCCCGCTGAACAAAAGAGCACGGATTTTCGGAATGAACGGATCGCGATCCGTTTATTCCGAAAATCCGTGCTCTTGGTTTTAAGGCGCCGGCTGGTTCTACCGGTACAACTTCTCGCGCTCGACAACAGCCAGCACACCGGGCGGCAACATCTCGCGAACTGACTGACCTTCACGAATGCGGCATTGAATGTCGCTCGACGCAATCGCCAGGCGCGGCGACTCTAACCACACGATGCGAGCCGTCACTCCAGGGAGGCTTTGTTCCAGGCCCGACCATCCTCCCGAAGGTTCGGAACCTTCGGGAGGATGGTCGGGCCGCCTGGCAACTGCCAGCCACGCCCGCCGGATGATCTCGCGGGAGCGTTGCCACTTCGGCAAATCGCGCAAAGAGTCTTCGCCCATGAGGAAGTAGAGCTTCGCGCCCGAAAACTCGCGGCCCACAATTTCCAGCGTATCAACGGTGTAATGCGGGCCGGGGCGATCCAGGTCAACGCGGGAGAGGACAAAGGCCGGGTTGCCGGTGATGGCGGCCAGCACCATCTCGACTCGACTCTCAGCCGGGCTGAGAGCGCGATCCAGCTTGAGCGGCGATTGGCCGGACACCACCCACAGCACCTTATCCAGTTTCAGTTGTTCAAGAGCGGCGGAGGCTAACGCGAGGTGGCCGAAGTGTGGCGGGTCAAATGTGCCGCCGAAGATTCCCAAACGCACTTAAAATTTGTACACGGATTTACACGGATAAACACGGATTTTTTGTTTTTTTATCCGTGTAAATCCGTGTTCATCCGTGTACCATTAATCGCTCCACTCCAACTCGGCGTCGCCAATCAACACCGTGTCGCCCTCTTTTACGCCGGCTTCGGTGAGAGCGGCTCGAATGCCAAGCACCTCAAGAAGTTGCTGGAAGCGCAAGGCTGAATCTTCGTAATCCCAGATCGTCATGTCCGCTGCGCGTTCGATCCGCTTGCCGGCCACACGCCACACGCCTTTGCCTTCGTGGTGGATGGCAAACGCATCGGGATCGGGGCCGGGGCGGTAAACGGGGATGGCTTGATAAACGGGCGCGGGCGGGGCTTCGGCCAGCAGTTGGCTGGCGCGGTTGAGCAGGTCGCGAGCGCCCACGTGGGTGGCGGCTGAAACGGCCATGATCTCGTAGCCGTGTTTTTCGATCTCGGCTTTCACCTGAGGCCACTTTGCGCCCACGTCCGCCAGATCCATTTTGTTCAGGGCCACGATCATCGGCTTCTCCAACAGCTTCTCGTCGAACAGCGATAGCTCGGCAAGTATCTGGCCGAAGTCGGCGGCGGGGTTGGGCGAGAGGCCGTCGAGCAAATGAATGAGGACGCGGGTGCGTTGAATGTGTCTCAGGAAGGCGAAGCCCAGGCCCGCGCCCAGGTGCGCGCCTTCGATGAGGCCGGGGATGTCGGCCAGCACCACGGTGCTGAAGTTGCCCAGGTCGGCCACGCCCAGGTTGGGAGTGAGGGTGGTGAACGGGTAATCGGCAATCTTGGGGCGGGCGGCGCTGACCGAAGCCAGGTAGGTAGACTTGCCGGCGTTGGGCGCGCCGACGATGCCGATGTCGGCAATCAGCTTGAGCTCGAGCGCCAGTTCGCGGGCTTCGCCGGGGTCGCCGCGCTCGGCGGTGCGCGGGGCCTGGTTGCGTGAGGAGGCGAAGTGCTGGTTGCCGCGCCCGCCCTTGCCGCCTTTGGCGGCGAGCAGGCGCTGGCCTTTCTCGGTCAGGTCGCCCAGCACGTCGCCGGTCTTGGCGTCGCGCACCACCGTGCCGGGCGGCACTTTGATTTCCAAATCCGCGCCCGACTTGCCGGACATGTTCTTTGCGCCGCCGGGCTTGCCGGGGTCGGCGGCGTAGTGGCGTTTGCGCTGGAAAATGAGCAGGGTGTTTTGCGTCGGGTCGCAGACGAGGAAGACCGAGCCGCCGCGCCCGCCATCGCCGCCGCTTGGCCCGCCGAGCGGGATGAATTTTTCGTGCCGGAAGGCCACAATGCCGTCGCCGCCGTTCCCGGCTTTGATGGTGATGGTGGCCTGGTCGAAGTATTGGATTTCTTTGGTGGTCATGGGGGTTGGAGATTAGAGAATTAGAGAATTGGAGATTGGAGAGCGATATCTCATGGCACGACGACCACCGCTTCAAGCCAAAGCGGTGTATCAACGGCCTTCTGTTTCAGAACTGCCGGAACAGGGCGTTTTAGCCCTTCGTAGGCTTCCAACAAGGCTTGTAACGCATCGGCGACGTTGTTGATGGCTTCCTGCGCCGTGTCGCCTTCGGTGATGAGTTCGGGCAGGAGAGGGCAGGTGACGGTGTAGCCGCCCTCGGGCTGGGGGGCCAGCACCAGCGGCAGTTTATAGAGAGTTTCCGGCTTCCGGCGAGGTTTCTTTTTTGTGATGGTCATGGCACAGCGCTCCTGTTGATTGATGAGGCTTGGCGGCGTTTGAATTATAGCGCAATGAAAAGAAGAACAACGGATCAACCGAATTAGCGGATCGCAATCCGTTCGCTTCGCGTTCGGCAAATCCGTTGTTCTGAAGAGGCGGGAGAGCACGGATTCCCCGAATGGGCGGATTCTGATCCGCCTATTCTGAGAATCCGTGCTCTAGCTTTTAGCAAAAATGATGCCCGGCCCCAACGTTCAGGGCGACCACAACCCCCTTGCAGGGGGCAGGTGGTCGCCCCTACCAGAGGGGGCCGGGCTATTCTGTATTTGCCCCATCGCTTGCGCGACAGGACGGGACTCAACCGCGCTGTCTCTCGTTGGGCCTCGACTGCCGTCCGTGAACGGTCAGCACTGCTGGCACAGGACAGGCTGGAAGCCTGTCCCACGTGATTTGGAGAGTCATGCCGCGGCGCACACCCGCAAACCGTTGTTGTTGTTCCAGTTGTCGGGGTGGTTGTTGTTGCACTCTGAAAAAATTTTGCGCGAGGGCGCTTCGCGCCCCTTCATCGCGATCAGAGATCAGAAATCAGAAGATCAGAATCCAGAAGATCAAGAGCGAGAGACAGGGGCCGCGGCGCACACACGCAAACCGACGTTGTAGCTCCAGCTGTCGGGGTGGACGCTGAAGCGCGCCGAAGCGGTTACGTCCTCAGCATCTCTATACCACGCGCCGCCCCGAAGCGAACGATAAGGTTCGCCCTTCTTGTAAAGATTGGCCTGCCACTCCCAAACGTTCCCGCTCATGTCTATCACTGTTGCAGGACTCGTGCCAGCCGGGTACATGCACACCGGTGTCGTTCCCCCCAAATCGGACTCGCTGGTGTTGGCAACCATCACAATCTCATCACCCTTCAATTTGGCCGGAGTCTTTTGCCAGGGATAGCGATCCCTCTCTTCGCCCCCGGCGGCCCGCTTCCATTCATCTTCGGTGGGCAGGCGAAATTGGACATTGGAGGTTAGAAGTTGGAGGCTTGAGGCTTCGGGCCATTCACTCCAGTGGCGGCCAAGCCAGACGCAGTAAGCGGCGGCCTCGTACCAGGTGACGCCGACGACCGGGAAGAGGCGGCGGCTCGCGCCGAAGCGCGGGTCGTCCCAAACGTACGGCTTGCGGTCTTTGCCGCCATTTTCTTGAAACCACTTCCACGCTTCGTCGCCCATGTTACGCGTCGGCGTCTTTTTGTCGGCGTCAAAGGCGGCCACGTTCTGCCAGATGTAGTCCTTGTCGTAATCGTCCGACTCGAGGAAGCGTTGGTATTGGAGGTTGGTGACGGGGTAGCGGGCGATAAAGAACAGCGGATTAACCGAATTCGACGGATTCCGATCCGCTCGCTTCGCGTTCGGTTGCTCCGTGTGATAGATGGGGAGGAAGTCATACAAGTCCGGCGGCGGCCAGCCGAGGGCGTCGAGCAATTCGCCGGCGGCGAGGCGGGTTTTGGGCGGGAGGATGGCGGGCGGGGTGAGTTTGGGCGGGTCGTTTGGATAAGGTTGCGCCTCGTCGGTGTCGCGCATGAGGTGAAGGAGTTGACTCTCCACGCGGTCGTATACCTGCTTGCCAAGCTTGCTGCGGGCGCTCAAGGTTCGCGCGCCCACGTCCCGCGCCACTTCTGCGGCCAGGAACAACCGTTGAACTTCGATCGGGTCGTAGGTGAGTTGATCGGGGCAAAGTTCGTTGAGGGCTTGCGCCGCTTCGGGTGGCGAGTCCAGCGCGGCAGTGAAGCGGAACACCTCACGCCATTGGTCAAGGCCGGCCTTCGCCAGGCGCGGGCCGCTGGCCGTCCAGCTTTCTTCGTCGCCGGTGTCAGGATTAACCAGCCGGTGCTCGCGCAAAAAGCGGGCGGCCATAAATTCGCGGAAGGAGCGGTGCGGCACGCCAAAAGAGTCTTCCTCCGCTGGAACAAGCAGACCATTGCGCCCGCGCAGCCACTCGACGATGAACTTCTCGGCGCAACCAATCGCCCGGTCGGACGGCAGGCCGTGCAGGTTGATGAAGACTTCCTGCTGCAAGGCGCGGCGAATTTTCTGGGCCGGGATGCCGGGGTCGCCGTCGGCGTGAGCCTCGAACACCGCCTTATCCAGCGCGTCTTCCACTTCGCTCAAGCGCAAACCGGGGACGCCCAGCGCCGCCAGCACATCCTCGGCAGACTCGCCCCGCCCGCTCTGCCGGGCTTTGAGGCGCTCCCACTCCCACAACAGCAGTCCGGCGCACTCCTTGTAAACATCAATGCGCGAGTCGGGCAGTTTCTTGATCGCATGAACGAGCGCCATCTGAGTCAGCAGGATCGGCTTGGGCGCAAGCTGTGAGCCAAGTTCGGGGCGGGTTGCGAAGGCGGCCAGCAGAGACTCGCGCTTGTCTTGGGGTCGGGCGTCCGCCCGCGCGCGTACAGTTCGTCGAACCAGTGGGCGACGAAAGCGTTGATTTGATCGCGATCAAAATCGGCCAGGGCGGCAACGGGGAAGCCGGGAAGTTTCCAGGGGGCCGTCGGCTGGCCTTTGGCGTTGAGCGGATATTGCCTCACCCGGCAGGTGATGAGGACGCGGGCGTAAGGAAAACGCTTGAAGGCAAAGTGCTGGATGGCCCCGGCTACTTTTTCGCGGCGGGCCGGGTCGGCCACTTCGTCCAACCCGTCCAGCAACACAAAGGCCTGCCCGTTCTCCAGCATGTCCAGCAGGTGATCGGCCAGTTCCTTGCGCCCCAACTTTGCTACTTCTTTTTGGATGAAGGCCAGCAGATGTTCGGCCCGGCCCATCTGTTTCGGATCGTCGGGCAAGCTCCCGGTGTCATGGGCAAACGAGCGCAGGCGGACGAAGATCGGGAACGGATAAAGCGCCAACTCCCAGCGTTCGGCGTCGGCGGCCTGCAAGCGGCGCGGCCAGTCGCCGTTCGAGTCCAGGCGCGACCCGGCCAGGCACAGGCACAAGTGCTGGGCAAACGTGGACTTGCCAGAGCCGGGGTCGCCCAGCAGAACCAGGCGGCGTGATTCTATCATTGCCCGCAAAGCAGAGAGCGGAACCTGCTCTTGCTCCCTCCCCTGTTTGCGCTCTTTGCGAAGCGGGGGTTGCCGTCTCTCAGTCGTGTTCAAGGCAATGTAAACCCGCTCCAGCCGCAGTTGATCGTCAGGCCGGAGGGTGTCATCCTTCGAGCGGCCTTCGAGGGGCAGGCCGGCAAACTCGTTCATCACATTTTTGAGATAAGGCGCTTCGAGCGTTCGGGCGTCGGGCGGCATGACTTGCACACGCAACACTTTTACGCCGCCGGCTTCGGTAACAGTGGCGGCCAGCCCGGCCACCAACTCGTACAAGCCGTCGAGGCGGTTCAGGGCGTGAAGCTCATTCGCGTAACGAATGCCATCCCGGTAATTTTCCAACTTGACGAGTTCCGCCCTCAGCTTGAACAGCGCCGTCGCCAGCGCCGGGCGATGAGAATCGTCCAGCTTCAAGTCGCGCAGTAAATCAGGCGGCAGGCGGGCCGGGTCGTCGCCCGTCATTTCGACGACGGCGGCGGCGGCGCGGGCGGCAAGAGCGGGGTTCGCCTTGAGGTCGCTGAGGGCGAAGAACAGCCGGGCGTCCGCTTCACCCGCAGGCAGGGCGGCCTGCAAGGCCTTTGTCAGCCTGGCTTCGTCCTTCTTCTGGTCGTAGCCGCGCGTCAGCAGGTTACGGAAAGGCTCAAGGCCCTTTTCCAGCGCCGGGTCAACCAGACCTTTTTCGGCCAGTTTGGTGAAGACGGTGACCAGCGCCGGGCCGAGGGCAGAGACGATGAGGGCGAGGGTGGCGGGGTCCATGGCGGGCAACTCCTTTTGGCGGCAAGCTGGAAGCTTGCGCTACGGGCGCAACTCCTTTTGGAGAAAAGCTGGAAGTTTACGCTACGGGCGATAATAGCTCAGAACGGGGAAAAGGCAACTTAGAGAGGTAACGCCGTTTCAAGCGGACACCAAACGGACAAACGGATTGAAGCGGATACTCCGTTTCAGTCCGTTTATCCGATTTGCCGAAGGCATCCGTTTGAAATGAGGGTCGCCTGAGCAGTGACATCTTTCCCATTCCAGCGCAAAGGACGCAATTTTGAGTATACTATTGGCATTATCAGCAGGGAACCGAGGGAAAACGCTATGATGGTCAATGGCTACAAGGTCGAACCAAAAGCTAATTTGCGCGGGGCCAATTTGCGCAAGGCCGGCCTGCACGGGCTGGACATGCACAAGGCTAACTTGAACCGGGCCAACTTGATGGGGGCCGACCTCACCGAAGCCAACCTGATCGGGGCCGACCTGAGTTACGCCGACGCGCGCGACGCCAACCTGCGCCACGCCAAACTCAACGAGGCCGACCTGACCGAGGCCGACCTGCGCGGCTCGTCGCTCAACCTGACCAACCTGAGCAACGCCAAAATGCACAGCGTCAACCTGCGCGGCGCGAAACTCATCGAGGCCAATCTCTCCCACGCCGACCTGACCGGGGCCTTCTTGAGCCTGGCCAATTTGAGCGAAGCCAACTTGAGCGAGGCCAACCTGCGCGAGGCCCGCCTGCTAGACAGCAACTTGCGCGATGCCAAACTGCAGGGCGCTAAATTAGGCGGCGCCGACCTCACTGGGGCCAATCTGGTGAATGCCGACCTGACCGGCGCGAACCTCGTCGGGGCCATTTTGGAGAATGCCGACTTGACCGGCGCTAAGCTTGGCAACGCCAATATCAGCCTGGCCAAGCTCACCGGGGCTACCATGCCCGACGGCTCGAAGCACGAATAAAAGATTCACCCAATGACGAGATTGCAGCGTGTAAGCATACTGTGCTTCTTCCTTTCGAGATGCAGGAGCGTGTTGCGTGTTACGTGTCGCATGAGCCGAACGAAACACGCATCACGCAACACGAAAAATTATATCGCACCTGCTCTTGGCATTTTGGAAATTGGAAATTGGGATTTGGGATTTGGGATTTGATTGTATAATCGTCCCCGTGAGCCGCTCCTCCGCCCTCTACCGCCTGCAAACCATTGACACCGAACTTGACCTGCGACGCGCTCAACTCGCCGAAGCAGACGCCAAATTGGCCGACAGTCCGGCCGTGAGAAAAACGCAAGCCGTCCTCACTACCGCTCAGGCCAACGTGGCCGCCGCCCGCCAAAAAGCCAAAGCCATCGAAGACGAGAGCCAGACCCTGGCCGCCAAGATCGCCGAAGTGGAAGAACAACTTTACGGCGGCAAAATAAAGAACCCGCGCGAACTCAAAGACTTGCAGGACGACGCCGAATCGCTTAAACGCCGCCGGAGCGCGCTGGACGATCAACAACTGGCGGCGATGGAGGCCGTGGAAGCCGCCGAGGCAGGGGAGGCCGCCGCCCGTGAGTCCCTGGCCGCCGCCGAAGCCGCCCGCGCCATTGAACAAAGCGATCTTCTGCGCGACAAGGGCGCGCTGCAAGCCTTGATCGCCAAAGCCAGCGGCGAACGCGAGGCCGCCCTGAGCAACGTCAACCCCGACGATCTCGCCCTCTACGACTCGCTTCGTCAACGCAAACGCGGCCTGGGCGTCTCCCTGCTCGAAAACGGCGCGTGCAGTGGCTGTGGCGAAGCGCCCTCCTCGGCCCGTATTCAAGCCATGCGACAGGGCAACGACCTGGTGCGCTGTAGCAATTGCGACCGCATCCTTCACGCCGGGCAGAAAGTGGACTACAACCTCAAAGAAGGCGGCGAAGACGAGATGATCTTTCGCTGGTAAATGGCTGATGGCTGATAGCCAATAGCTGATGGCTCAACGTAAATTAAGCGGGCTTATACGCGATACGCCATCTGCCATACGCCATACGCAACATGCGCTTCGACCTCATCTCCTTCATCCTCGGCTTTGCCACTGCGACGCTCCTCTTCGGGCTGATCTATCGCTTCCGCGAACCTCTGCGCAACACCCGCGACCGTATTGCCGCCGCCTTCAAAAGATTCGGCGAGCGCCTTAGCTCCGGCACTGAACAGCGTTACCGGCAGGATGTTTTCAACCTCTGGCAAACCGCGCACATCGCCGGCTTCATCATCGCCCTCGGCGAGATTTTCGTTCCGCCACATTTCTGGATTGACGAGCCGCCTGCCAACCCCATCAAGGAGCCGGAAGCCGACCTCACCATCGTCGCCCCGGCCACCGCCGACTTCCCCGACCTGGCCGCTCTCTATCAAGCTCCAACTTACACTCTGCGCGATCTCGCCCGCGCTCCGCACAACTTGGTCATCACTGGCAAACCCGGCGCCGGCAAAAGCACGGTGCTGACTCAGCTTGGCCTGCTCGCCGCGCAATCGAATCAAACGGATGAGGTTTTCGCCGCGCCGACTCTGCCGGTGCTGGTACACGTGGGAGATTTGGAATTGCCTCTGGCCGAAAAAACAGAGGCGGCTCAACCGTTGGTGGACGCCGCTTCGGCCCGGTTGAGCGCGATCACCGCCCCGGCCTTCCCCGCTTTCTTCAAGAATGTCCTCAAAGAAGGCAAAGCCCTCCTCTTGCTCGACGGCCTCGACGACTTGCCGCCCGCTCACCAAGCGCTGGTGATCGAGTGGCTGAGAAGTTTCAAAGCAACTTACGGGCATAACCGCATCATCGCCACCGGGCCGCTGGCAGGTTTCGCCCCTCTCCTCTCGCTCGACTTCGTGCCGGTCGTCATGGGTGGCTGGTCAACCGACATGTATCACGCGCTGGTGGACAAGTGGGTGACGGCGTGGTCGTCGGTGCTGGCCGCGCAGAAGCGCCGCAAGCGGACTGACGACGATCTCGATCCGGCGCTGGTGGCCGGGTGGCTGGCAGGCGGCACGGGCGGGCGAACGCCGCTCGACGTGTCGCTGAAAACTTGGACCGGGCTGGCCGGCGACGCCGAAGGGCCGCGCCCGGCAGACTGGTTTGAGACCTACGTCAAGCGCTTGTCCATTGCGCCCGAAGCGCGCCTGGCGCTGGAGCGCGGCGCGAGTGAGATGCTGTCGCGTGACCGTTACGGCTTGCCACGTGACAAGTGGAAAGAGTTGATCAACGCCAGCCGGGCCGAGACGGCCAACCCGTCGTCAATAGACGCCGATGATTTGCTCGACGAGCTGGCCCGCAAGGGCGGTCTGGTGGTGAAACGGGCCGACGGGCGTTATTCTCTCTCACATCCATCCGTGGCCGGATACCTGGCCGCACGGCAACTGGCCGGCGGCGACCCCGACGCGATCACTTCAGTGCATCAACAACCGGGCTGGGCAGTGGCCTTGCGCTTTTATGGGTCGTTGGCGAACGCCTCCAGCATCGCTATGCAAAGAATCGCCGCCCCGCCCGACGCGTTTCAATCGGAGTTGTTTGCGGCGGCGAGTTGGTTGAGCGACGCGCCCGCGAACGCGCCCTGGCGGGCCGACGTGTTCCGCAAGCTGGCCCAGTTTTTCATCAATCCGAACCTGCCAACACACTTGCGGGCGCGGGCCGCCTGCGCCTTGATCGCCTCGCGTGACGAGGGCGTGAACAAGCTCTTCAAGCAAAGTTTAGCCAACCCCGATCCGTTGGCCCGCCAGTACGCGGCGGCGGCGCTCGGCGCGCTGGGCGACATGACAACTGTGAGCGAGATCAAGAAACTGCTGGCCGACGACGACCTTTACGTGCGCTGGGGGGCGGCGCTGGCTCTGGCAGTGATCGGCGATCAGAATTCAATTGAGGGGTTGGCGGTGGCGCTGGTCGAAGGCAACGAGCAACTGCGGCGGGCAGTGTGCGAAGTGCTGGCCCTGCACCCGGCGGAAGGCCACGCCATGCTCAAGGATGCGATCAAAGACAAGGATGTGGTCGTCCGGCGCGGCGCGGTGGCCGGCCTGAAGCGAGTCGGCCCGGAACCCTGGGTGCTCGAATTGCTGGACAATGCCTTCCTCAACGACACGCAGTGGATCGTGCGCAACGCCGCCGAGGCTGCGGCCAAAGAATTGCGCGAGCCGCCGGATCATTTCCCGGAGCCGATTGCTTCGCCCGAGGGCGTAAGCTGGTTGGTGGCCCACGCCGCCAGCAAGGGGCGCGGCGTGCCTGCCGGCCCGGCCAGCCGGCATGCCCTGATCCAGGCGATGCAGGATGGCGACGAATCGATCCGCATGGCCGCCGCCGATTACCTGGGCCGCCTGGCTCTGGTGGACGCCGTCCCCGTCCTCATTGCCGCCGCCCGCGAGAACTCGCCCGGCGTGCGCGATTCGGCCTACAAGGCGCTGGCGAGCATTGCGCTGACGACGGGGCAAAGGGTGATGTTGTAGGAGCTAGGAGATTCGCTTATACCTTGTGCCGCCGCAAAGGTTTCCATCACAACCATAATAGACGTATAATTCTTGGCAACAATGCTCTTGGAGAATACAATGGCTACTAAAGTTACTCAGTTGACTACTGACGAATTGAGAGAACTGATCGGCGCAATCATCGAACAAAAATTGATTGAGTTGTTTGGCGACCCTGATGAAGGGCTTGTGATGACCAAATCTCTTCGGAACAGGCTCATTCGCCAGAAAAAGGCTACAGCCAAAGGTGAGCGGGGTGAGTTGTTTGAAGACGTTGTCAGGCGGCTTGGTTTGGCTTAACAGCCATGTATACTATCCGCATACCGGCCACCACCCCGAACGAAAAAGAAACGGCGCAGAGAGCGCCGTTTTCGCTTCATGCTTTACGTATCAATCCTCGCCGTCTTCCCTCGCCACCGACTTCAATAACTCCTCCACCTGCGCCGGCGTAACGTCGGCGATGCTGACCAGCTTCTGGGTGCTGGTCTCGCCGGCCACAATTTCAATCTTCGACTTGGGCACCTTCAACACGTCGGCCAGCAGTTCGATAACCGCATCGTTGGCCTTGCCGCCGACCGGCGGGGCCGTGACGCGAATCTTCAACGTCCCGTCGGCCATCACTCCGACGATCTCATTCTTGCGCGCCCGCGGCGTCACCTTGACGGATAACGCCGAACCGCCGGAGCCTTTGCCAAACTGGAATTTATGTGCCGACATATATTGCCCTCCCTCACCGCGCATTTTACTATCAAAACACCGAGCGCACTATAGCCGATAAGACGCGGGTCACAACCTCAACCAGCAAAATGGCAACCATCGGGCTGAAGTCAATCATCCCGGTTGACGGCAGGATGTTGCGGATGGGGGCCAGCACCGGCTCGGTGACCTGATAGACGAAATTCACGACCGGGTTGTAACGGTCAATGTTGCCCCACGAGAATATGATCCGGGCCAGCATCAACAGCCAGAAAATGGTGGAAATAAGACTCAATAATTGAACTAACGTTGCCGCCATAAACACTCCTAATCAAAAATTGCCCGTCCGATCCGCACCATCGTCGCCCCTTCTTCGACGGCAGGCTCAAAATCGTCGGTCATCCCCATCGAAAGTTCGCGCCAGTCGGCGGCAGGGAAACGCTCTGCCAGGCGGTCGCGCAACTTTCGCAATTGCTTAAACACCGGACGGGCCAGTTCCGGTTCGGGAACGACGGGGGCCATTGTCATCAGCCCACGCACTTGCAGGTGGGGCCGGGCCAGTATCGTTTCGACGGCGGCGCACAGCGCCTCCCACTGGGCCGGGTCAGTCTCAAACTGGTTGGCGGCCAGGCCATATTTTCCCTCTTCACCAGAAATGTTGCACTCCAACAAGATCGGCAACGTTCGCCCGGCTTCGCCCGCCGTTCGACTCAGCCGCTCGGCCAGCGAGGCGCTGTCCACCGAATGCACCCAGGCAAACTCAGCCGCCACCGCCCGCGCCTTGCGGCTCTGGATGTGGCCGATCATGTGCCAGGTGATCTCCAGGCCATCCCTGCGCGCCGGGCTAATTTTATCACTAGCTTCCTCGACTCGGTTCTCGCCAAAATCGCGCTGGCCCAACTCGTAAAGCTCACGGATGGCCGAAAGCGGGCGGCCTTTGGAGACGGCCACCAGCCGCGCGCTCTCCGGTTCTCGCCCGGCAAGGCGGGCGGCGGCGGCGAGGTGCTCACAAACTCTAGCGTAGTTTTCGGCGATGGCAGACATGAAGCAACCACCAATTACACGGATTATTGACTCACCTTACACAAGCATCCTGAGCGGAACGGCGGGCGCTTCTTCGACTACGCTCCGCTCACGCGAAGCGTGCGCCCGCCGTGTAGTCGAACGCTTCGCGTGCGGCAACTGCGTAACATGAGTTATTGATCTCAATCCGTGAAATCTGTGTAATCTGTGGTTTCTTATCTCAAGGCTAAAACTGCTCCAAAGCGCCCGGTCCTGCCGGCCTCGGCGCGATGGGAGAAGAAGAGGTCGGTATAGCAGGCGGTGCACAATCCGGCCACTTCGATCTGCTCGACTCCGGCTTCACGCAATACTCGCGCGTTGGCCGCCCAGAGGTTGAAATGAATTTTGCTGTTATTGGTAATTAGTAATTCGTCGGCATTGTCGAAAGCGCGACGGGCGGCCGCGACAACTTCGGGGCCGACTTCGTAGTGATCGGGGCCGATGGAGGGGCCAATGCCGGCGATGAGGTCGGCGGGGCGGGCGCCGTAGGCTTCGGCCATCGCTTTCACCGGGGAGGCCGCCGCTTTGTTCACCGTGCCGCGCCAGCCAGCATGAACCATGCCCAACGCGTGACGCGCAGGATCGTACAACAAGATCGGGACGCAGTCGGCGAACCGTTGAAAGAGGGCCACGCCGGGGCGGTCGGTGATCAACCCATCGGCTTGGATCGGGGGGCGGCCGCCGCGCGGCTCGTCGGCCCGGATCGTTTCCGTGCCGTGAACCTGCCACACGTCGGCCATGCTGTCGGCGGGCAAGCCAAGCGCATCAAACGCTCGAACACGATTAGCGCGAGTGTTCTCGAATGTATCGCCGGTGCTGATGCTCATGTTCAGCGAGGCCCAGGGCTGCGGGCTGACGCCGCCCGCGCGGGCAAAGATGGCGTGACTCAGTGAGCCGTTGGGGAAAGAGGTGAAGGTGAAATAGCGGATGTCGCCTGAGGTGTGTTCAAGCATGATCGAATTAAACCGCAAAGGCGCTAAGAGCGCAAAGGAAAAACACAACTATTCACGGCCCTTGTGAGATAAGCATCCTGAGCGGAGCGGCGGTGTGGTTCCGCCGCGCAGTCGAACGCTTCGCGTGCGATTCTGGCGCGAGCATCGCGCCCTTCGACTACGTTCCGCGAAAAGTACGCAGAACTCCGCTCAGGGTGCTACATCGTAAGCGACCACGAAAAACAAAGAGACTTTGCGCTCTTCGCGCCTTCGCGGTTAAGTCTTTAGTTCCCCCGCCCGCGTCAGCTTGGTCTCAAGTTCAACCTTGATCTCGGCAAAGGATTCTTCGGCATAAGGGTAAGCCAGCCAGACGTTCATGGCCCCGAACAGGAAGCCGGTGAGAGTGCGAAAGAGCGGCGTGCTTTCACGCAGGGGGATGAAGTTGAACGGCGGCTGGGAGAACAATTGGCTGAAGCCGTCGAGGGCAATGGGGGCAATGCCGATGAGGCCGTAGAGGATGAAGTTGAGCGGCCTGATTTTGACTCCCGAGCCGCGAACGACGGCGAAGATCACGCCGGCGATGAAGATCGCGCCGTAGATTGCTACGTCGCGCTCGCAGTAGGCCACCTTGAAGCCCATCGTCTCATTGCCGACGAAGGCTTTGGCGGCAAAGCGGTCGAGCAGGTTGTAAGGGTCAATGCCGGTGAAGGCTTTGAAATCTGCGGCCTCGTAGAAGGGGCGCTCGCCAAACAGGAACCACGAGCGAAAGGCGAACTGGTGGCAGAGCGGCGAGTAGGCGGTGTAGATGAGGTTGGCCGGGCCGCTCAGGCCGGTCTTCATCAGCACCGGGGCGACGAACGGCAAGCCAACGTAAACCAGGACGAGCGTGTTGAATACCGCCAGCCAATGTTTGCTAAGGGCGTAGATTTGCTTGTCGAGCCAGATGACGAAGTCGCGTTGGCGGCCGGTTACTTTAGTAGTCATGGGAGGGGTAATTGGTTATTAGAGATTAGAGATTAGAGAATTAGAGAATTGGAGGATTGGAAGTTGGGATTTTGGGATTTTGAGATTTGGGATTTACTTCAGTATTTTGTCGAGGTTGTCGGCGAGTTGCGGCTCGGTCATGGTGCCGATTTGGTAGGCGGCGACGACGCCATCGCGGCCAATGAAGAAGCTGGAGGGATAGGCGCGGATGCGATACAGGTCGTTGACGGCCAGGCCCGGGTCGAGCAGGACTTCAAACGTCAGGTCGAGGGCGTTTACGAACTCAACAACGTCCGCCTTTGGCTCGTCGGCGTCCACGGCCAGCACCGTGAAGCCTTCGCCTTTGTGCGCCTGGTAAGCGGCTTCGATGGCCGGCATTTCCACGCGGCATGGGCCGCACCAGGTGGCCCAAAAGTTGATCAGCACCGGTTTGCCTTTGAGATCGCTAAGGGTGATCGACTCGTCTTTGATGTTTTTCAGGGTGAAGTCGGGGGCCGGGGAGCCGACGATGGGGGCCGGGGCCGGAGCCCCGCCGCCCACGTTGGTGGCGGCTGAACCGTTACTGCCGAAGGTGGGCAGGCCGATGAAGACAATCGCGCCCATGGCGAGTCCAATCAACAATCCGCCGCCGAGAATCAACAAGGTGGCGCGAGTCGAGTTTCCGGTTTCCATTTCAAGCCGAGTCCTTCGAAGCGCCGCCGAAAGCGTGGCCGCTCAGGTAGCCGATGTAGGCCGGGACGAGCGGCAAAACGCAGGGCGACAAGAACGAGAGCAGGCCGGCCAGGATGGCAACCGGGTAGCTCGGCACGGCAGACTGGCCAAAGGTCACGTCGAGGAAGAGGCGATTTTTTTGCGCCCAGATAGCGATCCAGCTCAGGTTGTTGGTGAGCATGATGAGGCCAATAATGATCAGGAAGAGGCCGCTGACGATTTCGATGGTGCGCATGTGCTTGCGGAAGCGGCGCACGAATTGAGCGGCGCGATCCATGCCCAGGCCGATGGCGAGAAAGGGCAGACCAAGGCCGAGAGCGTAGCCGCTGGAGAGCACCATCGCCTGGCCGACCGATTGCTGGCTGAGGCCCAGGGTGAGGATTGCGCCCAGGGTCGTGCCCACGCATGGCGTCCAACCGGCGGCGAAGAAAACGCCCATGAGGGCCGAGGCCAGGAAGCCGGTGCGTTGAGTCTGAAATTGGGGGCGCGTGTCGGCGTAATAGAGCCAGGGGAGTTTGATGACGCCGAGGGTGGCGAGGCCGAACAGAATAATGACGAAGCCGCCAACTTGGGCCAGGAGCGTTTTATAGGTTCCAAACAACTCGCCGAGCAGGGTAATCGCTCCGCCCCAGCCGACGACGAACACAAGCGAGAAGCCAAACACGAACAGCGCCGCGTGCAGAAACACCGTCAGGCGCTGACTCACGGTCGGCTTGTCAGTAGGAGCAACAACGGGATTCATAACAATTATCCACCTTCATTATTTGAGAGCGGCGGCGGTGTGCCTTTGATCTCAACCCGCGTGCCGCCCGGCCACTCCACTGTCACATTGCCAGGGATGTAAGCCACTTCCGGCGTTGTCCAGCGGAAGAGCCACTTGGCCGCCGCCGGTGGGCAGTTCAAACAGCCGTGCGAGCGAGGCCGCCCGTAATCGTTGTGCCAGTACGTGGAATGAATGGCCGCGCCACTGCTGGCGAAGTACGAAACCCAACCCACGCCCGGCAGGTCGAAGCCGTTGGTGGCCGTGCCGCCCGTCATGTGCCGCGAGATGCGCTTGCTCCAAATGGGGTGCGTGCCGCCGGGCGTCAGCGCCGCGCGTGCGCTTCCATCAGGCTCAAAAAATGTTGCCCCCGAGGCGATCTTGGTGCGAAACACCTCGGTCTTGCCTTCGTAAGCCGAGAGCCAGTGCGTGCTCACGTCGGCCAGGATGCGCTTGTTGGTCGCGTCCGGCGAGATCGGCGCAACTTCGTCAGCCGTGATGAGCCGCACATGCTGGCCCTGCGCCCAGAAGTTCATGCCCTGGTCGTCTTCGACGTGATACCACACAACGCCGTCCGGCCCGGTTTGAATCTCGTCGAACTGGAGCACCGTGCTGTAGTACAGGCGGTAAACGATGGGCGAGTTGGAATCTGCCGCCGCGCGGGATTCGGTGAACGGGACGGAGATTTCGCCGAAGAAGCCGTCTTCTGGAAGAGCCGTGATCGGCGTTTGAGTCTCGTTCTTCACCGGTTGAACGACCGACGAGTAAATGTAGCCTTCAGGGAGCTCGAACCAGATGTGGTTGTGAGGGAACCAGCCTCCACCCACGACTGCCCGGTAAATGTCCAGCACGTCATCGCGGCGCTTGTAAGTCACCAGCTCGCCTTGCGGGTTGGGCCGGGTGATCACCCGCGCCGCGTCAATCGTCACCCGCCCCATCTGGGTGAAGGGCTGGGTCAGCCGCAGGTCGGTGGGCGCGAGAGGAGCAAAGGCCGCCGCGCCGAGGGTGAGGGTTGAGAGTTTGAGAAATTCGCGTCGAGAAAGTTTTCCTGCCATAACTATTTGAATGTAACTCCAAAATCTTGCCTAACTATAACATAGCGCGGCTTTCAGCCGCAACCGAACACTACAACGAATTGGGGGAAGGAGCGAATTCGTTAGTTCCCAAAATTCGTCGTAGTGTTTGAAGTGGAGCTTCTCAACCTCTTTCTTCTCTCCACCACCTCACCGCCCTCCTCACAAAACTCCGCGCCGGCTCAAAGCTCATCAGCTTTTCGGCTTCAGCGGCAGGAACCCATCGCCGCTCGAAATTGAGGCGGTCGTCCTCGGCGTCGTCGTAGTCCATCTCGTCCGCGCCGTCGTGGTCCCGGAGCCGCATCACGAAATAATGCTCGTTGCGAATGTACCACTCGCCCTTGAAAGGAAACTGCGCTTGCAACACGCCCAGATCGGCCAGCACTTCCACGTTTGAGTAGCCGGTCTCCTCGACGACCTCGCGCACCGCGGCCTCTTCCGCCGTTTCGCCTTCTTCGATGTGACCCTTCGGCAAAACGATTTCGTTCAAGGTCGGTTTCCTGAGCAGAAGCACCCGGTCGCCGTCAAACAAAATCCCCCCTGCCGCTTCGTAGTGAATGATGTTCATGGGGCGATAGTATCACATCCGCTGTATAATCTTCTTATGGTTTTCTTTGGCACCAAACAAGTTCAGCGTCCCCTGCCCGGCCAGCACAAGGTCTGCCCGGTGTGCTTAAGCGTGACCGAGCACACCGTGACCGAGAACGGGACGTACTTCACGCTGTATTTCATTCCGCTCTTTCCGCTCAAGCGCGAAGTGGTCTACACCTGCAATCAGTGCGGCGAAAGTTACGCCGTGCCCTACGAAGAATACCGGGCTGAACACGCCCCCGAAGAAGCGAAGAAGCGCGCCCATTCAAACACCGAAGGCGGCGGCAAGCAGTCAAAATCCACCCGCGACAAAGCACGCCTGATCCTGGAAGGCAAAGTGGTGAACGGCAAGGTCAAAGACGTTCGCATTCCTTTCCATATCTCCTCCCGCCACATCTACATCGGGCTGTGGGTGACGCTCGGCCTGGTCACCCTCGTGGCCGCCGCCTTGATCATCTTGCTGTTCTCTGTCTTAGCGCGATAAACGCTCACCCTGCCACACGCCCGCGCTCCGCATGACCACCCTCATCCTCACCCACGAACAGGCCGACTTCGACGCCGTCGCCTCCTTGTGGGCCGCCCACCGTCTCCACCCTTCTGCTATCCCCGTCCTCCCGCGCCGCATCAACCGCAACGTCCGCGCCTTCCTCAACCTGTACGGCGATCACTTCAGCTTCACCGAAACTGAAGACCTGCCCCGCAAGCACGTCGAACGCGTCATCATCGTAGACGCTCAATCCACGTCGTCGGTGAAGGGCATGTCGCACAAGACTCAAGCGACAGTGATTGACCATCACCCCGGTCAGGCCGACTCTGGAACCGGGGCCAACACCACCCTCCTCGCCGAGCGGCTGGCCGAGAGCCTTGCTCCGCTTTCGCCGGTCGAAGCCACCCTGCTCCTGCTCGGCATCTACGAAGACACCGGCTCGCTCACTTATCTCACCACCACCCCGCACGACGCCCGCGCCGCCGCCTACTTGCTCGAAGCCGGAGCGCAACTCGAAGCCGCGCGCGAGTTTTTGCATCACCCCCTCACGCCCGGCCAAAATGCGCTCTTCGATCAACTGCTGGCCGCCGCCGAGACGCACACCACCAACGGCCAGGCCGTCACCATCACCGCCATTGACGGCGGCGACACCGACGAAGAACTTTCCACCCTGGCCCACAAACTGCGCGACACGCTCGAACCCGCCGCCCTGTTCATGCTGGTGAATCTGCGCGGACACGAGCCGAGAGTCCAACTGATTGCCCGCTCCACGACGACCAACGTGGATGTGGGCGCGGTGGCAACCCACTTTGGCGGCGGCGGCCACGGCCGAGCCGCCGCCGCCCTCATCCGCGACCGATCTCTCGAAGACGTTCGCGCCGAGTTGATCGCCTGTCTGCCCGATTACGTCCGCCCGGCCGCCGCGGTCGCCCAGATCATGTCGCACGGTGTGCAAACCCTCTCGCCCGACACGACGGTGCGCGAGGCCGCCGCCCGATTCAAAAAATACAGCTACGAAGGTTATCCGGTGGTGGCCGAGGGCCGGGTGCTGGGCCTGCTCACCCGCCGCGCGGTTGACCGCGCCACACACCATCACCTGGATGCGCAACCGATTCGGGCCATCATGGACTCGGGTGAAGTGACGGTGAAGCCAACCGATTCGCTCGAACACTTGCAAAAGTTGATGACGACTCACGGCTGGGGACAAGTGCCGGTGGTGGACGTGGAAGCGGGCAACGTGATCGGCGTGGTGACGCGCACCGACTTGCTCAAGCGCCTGGCGGATCCGGTGAAGCCGCCTCGGCGCAACCTGGCCGATCAACTCGCCATGGCCCTTCCGCCCGAACGGCTCGCTCTCCTGCATCTCGTATCCGACGAAGCGGCGGTCGCCGAAGGCGTCTCGCCCTTCATCGTCGGCGGCTTCGTGCGTGATCTATTGCTCGGCCAGCCCGGCCAGGATTTCGACATTGTGGTGGAAGGCGACGCAATTGCGCTGGCTCGTCGTTTGGCCGCCAAGAACGGCGGGCGAGTCACGGCGCACGCCCAGTTCGGCACGGCCAAGTGGAAACTGCCGCCCGCACTGAGTCCTGCCATCCCGTCTGGCCATCTCGATCTTGTCTCGGCCCGCACCGAGTTCTACGCCCACCCGTCGGCGTTGCCGGAAGTGGAACGCGGAAGCATCAAGCTCGACCTGCACCGGCGCGACTTCACCATCAACACCCTGGCTATTCGTCTGGATCGTGACGCCTTCGGCAACCTGCTCGACTTCTGGGGCGGCGAACTGGATTTGCGTAACGGCCTGATCCGCGCCCTGCACTCAATCAGCTTCGTGGACGACGCCACCCGCATGTTGCGCGCCGTGCGCTTCGAGCAACGTTTCGGCTTTCGCATCGAAGCCCGCACTGCCGAGCTAATCGCCCACGCCCTGCCCCTGCTCCACAAAGTCAGCGGCGACCGGATCCGCCACGAACTCGACTTGATTCTCCAAGAGGCTGAACCGGAGCGCCACTTGTTCCGCCTGGCCGAGTTGGGCATCCTGTCGCACATCCACCCGGAACTGCCTGCCGACCCCGACTTGCCCCGCCGTCTTCGGGCTGTGCGCGAATCGGCGCTGGCCCTGAAGTGGGCGGCATGGTTGTTGCCTCTAACACCGTCGGCTTTGAACGATGTCATTTCACACTTGCGGCTGTCCGTTCGCAATGCCGCGATCGTGCAACAGGCCGCCCACGCCTATCTTGGCATCGGCGCTCTCACCGAGGAAGTTCGGATGAGCGAATTGCACGAGTGGCTCGGTCAGATCGATCCCGATCCGCTCCGGCTCGCCATTTCACTTTGCGATCAAGAGTCTCAACGGAACCAATTGGAAGAATATTTGCGCCGCCGCGAGTCGCTGAAGCTCGCCACTACCGGCTACGACCTGCAAGCCCTCGGCCTGCCGCCCGGCCCGCGCTACCGCGAGATTCTCGGCCAATTGCAAAATGCGTATTTGGATGGGGAAATTACGAGCGAGGCAGAAGAGAAGCGAATGCTGGCGAAGATTATGAGTGAGGCGGGAGTTTAGCCCCCCAAATCGTCAGCCGCAATTCTTCGCCGACGAGGGCATACTCCGGCTCGCGGTTCGACAGTTGCCGCGAGAGGCGCAGGATCAGACGCGGGACGCCGGTGCCGATGGCGCTCATGTAACCAAGATGGGTGAGCAGTGTAGCCAGCCGCCGGTTGCGCTCGGCATGGACGCCCAGCCGAATGTTGTCGAGGGTGACTGAGTTTGGCAGTCGCCCCGGACTGCGCACTTCGATACGGTCGGCAAAGACGAAGACGCGAATCTGCGAGCCGCTCAGGCTGTAATCGCGGTGAACAATCGCGTTGACGATAGCTTCGCCCAACGCGGTGAGATCGTACTGCGGAAAATCGCGCCGCTCAAAACCCAGTTCTTGCGCCGCAACCCGCACGTTGCGCTTGAGGAAGACACGAACGGCGTCAATGATTTGCGGCAAACGCCCGGTTAGCTCAAGGCGATCCAGGATGGCGCTGTCTTCGTCCTGGCCGCTGAATGCTACTGCCGATAACCGGCTGTGCGGTAGAAAGCGCTGAGGGCTTTCGCCAAACATCAGCACCCCGGCAACAGTCAGCGTCGGCGCGCCCTCCAGTTCTTCCATCAGGCGCATGTTAGTGAGCAGGCTGGTCAGCGAGAGGCCGGACTGTTTCAGGCCATCGGCCAGCGGCAGGCCGAACTGCCGCTCGTAATAATCGCCGAAAGCCTGCTCGGAAAGGGCGCTCAAGTCAGCGCCGCGAACCGGCGATTCGTCGTAGTGCAATTCGCCGGCGCTCTGGGCAATGCGGATCAACTCGCGCCCGGTGGCGTCCTTCTTGTCTGCGCCGACGCGCAAAAAGAAACGCCCGCCCGGAGTGCTGTACGGCTTCTGGCGATTGAGCGCCGGCTCGACCGACAACACGATGATTGTTTGGCCCGACAGCGCGACTTGCTCGAAGCCGGGAATAACTGGCGGACGGCAACGGTCACGACAAATGTTGGTTAGCGTCTGCAAAGTTTGCGCCGGATCGGGCAGGCCGACGATTGCGCCATCGTCGTCCACGCCCAGGAATAACCGTCCGCCGTCGGTGTTGGCAAAGGCCACCAGTTCGCCGGCGATGCTTTCGGGATTATCAATCGCGCGCTTGAACTCACGAAACTGGTCTTCACCGGCGGCGATCTGAGCCAGCACTTCTGCTTCTGTAGTCATGTGAGCTATTTTATACCAATACTTATGCAAATAAAAATCAACTCGACATCCTGGAGCCGCGCGACGAAGCCGGAAACTTGCTGGGCTACTACTCGGACATCGCCACGCCTCTGCGAAAGGTTGACGGCGAATACTTCCTCACCGATCTCATGCTCGACCTGTGGGTGTTCCCCGACAAGACGTTCCGCGAAGTGGATTGGGACGAGTTTGAGGACGCTGTTCAGAACGGCCTAATCGCCGCCGACCTGCAAGAAAAAGCCCTCAGCACCATGAACAGGCTGAGGGCCGAGACTGGGCGGGGCGTCTTTCCGTTGGCTTCCATTCACTGACTTTCTCTTCTGAGCGCTCGCTCAACCCGAAGCGCCGATGATCTCTGCTGGCGTTTTTCGCCCACGCTTGGTTTTGTCGAAATCTTGGAATGCATTGAATTGGTTGCGACGAAACAGGAGAAGTCCGATAGAGTGAAGTGAAAAGTCAGAAATGAAGAACTCGTGGCCCTCAATAGCCGCCAACAGCAATTGAGCTTCTTCGGCCCTGGCCTGTTCCAACAGCACTTCGAGAAAAACGTTGGTGTCGATCAGGAGTCTCACGGTTGGGTTATCCTCCAGCCAGAGATTTCGTGCTGAAGCTCGACGGAGGTGTATCGGTCCCGCAAATCTTTGACCGCGCCAGCCCAGCGAAAGGTCGGCTTTGTGCGAGCTTTACGCTGGTGACGGTTTGCCTTAGTCGCTAACAAAAAGCGGGCAAAGTCCTCCACCTCTTGGCGCAACTCTGGCGGCAATTCCTCGATCAATTTCTCAATGGGTGACATAGCCACCTCCTTGCTCACATTATACTCCGCCCTACACACTGCCAGTGAAGCGGAGATGACGTGCCGGAACCGGCGCGCGCCACTGGCCGCTCTCTCACCTCACCACCCCCATCACCTGCCCCGCCACCGCCGACTGGGTCAACGCCCCGGTCTGCGCCTCCATCCGCCACGCCCGCCCGGCAATGTCGTTCAGCCATACTGTTCCGGCCACCGGCCAGGCGATTGTCTCCAGAAGCAAAGCGTCGTCTCGAATCAACACGGTCTGCGTCAGCGTCGCCACCTCCACCCGCACCACCGAGTAGGCCTCGTTCTCCTGTTGCTCAAAGTTACCAATCGCCATGGTGAGCATCAACAACTCGCCATCCGGCGACCATACGATACTGCCCGCCTGCCGGTAGCCGGCCTCCAGCGGGGCACGCCGCTCGGCCCCCGTCGCCACATCCTGCAGAACCAGTTCCAGCGGCTCAAGGCCGCCAATGTAAGCGACAGTCGAACCGTCGGGCGAGAGCGACATCGGGCACAGACAACCCGCGTTCGGCAAGACTTCTGCCATGGCGCCGGTCGTCAAATCCACTTGTTGCAAATCCGGCCCGCCACGAAACAAGATGTAACCGCCGATGCCGTAAGGCACGTTGGTGAAGTATAAAAACCGCCCGTCCGGCGACCAACCCAGCGGCGTGGGCAAAATCGACTCGTCTTGGAGTCGCCTATCAAACAGAATCTGCTCGCCCGTTCCATCCGCGTTCGCCACCTTCAGTTGATTATGGTTGTCGCCATTGGGGTTCGGCTCAAAGGCATATATTCCCCAGGCGATGCGCTCGCCGTCGGGTGATGGCAAAAACTGGCCCTCAAAAAATTCGCCGCTCGGATTGACGAACGGCAACTCGATCAGCGTGTTGTCGAAAGCGACCCGCTTCACCAACTGCAACTCTTCATCCAAATAGGAAACGTAATTGCCAGCCACCCATTGCAAGCCGCCCTCGATCAATCCCGGCGCGGAAAAGATGACTTGAGCCTCGCCCGTCGCCGGATCAACCGCTGTCAACTGCGGCGGGTCAACGCTGAGGTCAGCCAACACCACGTTTGAGCCGGTCACTTCCTGCGCGCCGCCGCCACCGCCCACACCCTCGCCCGGTGTGGCCGGAGCCGTCGCCGCCCCGGTTGTCGCTAACGGTTGGCTTGTTGACGGCTGTGTGGCCGAGGCCTGACCTGTTGGCGGAATAGTCCCGGCGACTGCCGGAGCCGTTGCCGCGATCCCCAGCGGCGCGGTCGCTGACGCCGCCGCAGGGCGCGAAGTGGGAATTTCCACCACCACCGTCGGCGGAACCTGAGCGCCCCCGCAAGCCGCCAGCGCCGTCATCACCACCAGGCTCAACATCACCACTGTCGTTTGTCGTTTCATCGCCTCACCCCTCTTTGGGATTTTGGTTTGTTCATTGTCTCACACTTGCCCCAAGTGCATCTGGCGGGGTTGTTCATTGTTCATTACAATATGCCGCATGAACGACACTGACACCTTCACCCCTTCGGCTCCGTCTCGCTCTGCGCCCCTTTGGGGCAGGGCAAGCTTCGGCGGCGACATCGTCTGGCGGCCAACCCCTGAAGTGATTGCCCGCTCGCACCTGCAAAAATTTATGTCGAAGCACGGCCTCGTCTCGTTCGACGAACTGATGGCCCGCTCCACCTCCGACGTGGCCTGGTTCACCGACGCCGTGCTCAAGTATCTCGACATCAGATTCCAAAAGCCATACTCCTCTGTCGTCGATCTCTCCAAAGGCATCGCCTGGCCGCAGTGGTGCGTGGGCGGCCAGCTCAACATCGCTCACAACTGCGTGGACAAGTATTATGGCGCGGAGAGAGGCAAGCAACTCGCCGTCATCTACGAAAGCGAAGAGGGGAACGTCCGCACCCTCAGCTACAACCAACTTTACATTGAAGTCAATCACTGCGCCAACATGCTCCGCGTCCACGGCCTGAAGAAGGGCGACGCCGTCGGCCTTTTCATGCCCATGACGCCGGAAATCGTCGTCGCTCTGCTCGCCATCGTCAAAATCGGTTGCATCGTCCTGCCGCTCTTTTCCGGCTACGGGGTCTCGGCCATCGTCTCGCGCCTCAACGACGCCGGCGCAAAGGCGCTGATCACCGCCGACGGCTTCTTCCGGCGCGGCCAACTCGTGCCGCTTAAGCCCACCGCCGACGAAGCCGCCCGGCAAATTCCCGCGTTGCGCGAAATGTTCGTCGTCAAGCGTGCCGCCAATCCGATAAAGATGCAAGCCGGGCGCGACCACTGGTGGCACGACGAAATGCCGAACCAGTCGCAGTTCGCCGAACTCGAACCGACTTCCGCCGAAGACCCGTTGATGATCATTTATACCAGCGGCACCACCGGCAAGCCCAAAGGCGCGGTGCACACGCATTGCGGATTCCCGGTCAAAGCGGCGCAAGACATGGCCTTCGGCACCGATATTCAGCCCTTCGACTTCGCTCAGGGCAGGCCCGGTGACATTTTGTATTGGATGACCGACATGGGCTGGATGATGGGCCCCTGGCAAGTGTTCGGGGTGACTCTGCTGGGAGCGACGATGTTTTTGTACGACGGGTCACCCGACTACGCCCCGGCGAAGCTAGGAGTCGGCCCGGATCGACTCTGGTCTATGGTCGCCCGCCACAAGATTACGGCCCTCGGCGTGTCCCCAACCTTCATTCGCGCCGTCCTCAAGTTCGGCGACGAGCCGGTGAAGAAGTACGACCTCTCCTCACTTCGAGCCTTCGCCTCAACGGGCGAGCCGTGGAACCCCGACCCCTGGCTGTGGCTGTTCAACACCGTGGGCGGCGGCAAACTGCCCATCATCAACTACTCCGGCGGCACCGAAATTTCGGGCGGCATCGTGATGGGTAACCCGCTGACCCCGCTCAAGCCGTGCGCCTTCTCTGCGCCCTGCCCTGGCATCGCCGCCGACGTGTTCGACGAGAACGGCAAGCCGGTTCGCAACGCCGTCGGCGAACTCGTCATCAAAGCGCCGTGGATCGGCATGACGCGCGGCTTCTGGAAAGACCCAAAACGTTACGAGGAAACTTACTGGTCGCGCTGGCCGAATGTCTGGGTGCACGGCGACTGGGCCGCCATTGACGACGACGGCCTGTGGTACATCCTGGGCCGGTCGGACGACACGATCAAAGTGGCGGGCAAGCGCCTCGGCCCTGCCGAAGTTGAATCGATTCTCGTCGCCCACCCCGCCGTGGCCGAAGCTGCCGCCATCGCCGTCCCCGACGAAGTGAAGGGCAACGAAGTGGTGTGCTTCTGCGTGCTGAAGCCAAACCATCAGCCTTCAGATGAACTGCGCGAAGCGCTCAAAGAAAAAGTGGCCGCCGAACTCGGCAAGCCCCTCAAGCCGCGCGAGATCAAATTCGTCCGCGACCTGCCCAAGACCCGCAACGCCAAAGTCATGCGCCGCATCATCCGCTCGGCGTACCTGGGCCAAGACCCGGGTGACACAAGCTCGTTGGAGAATCCGGCGGCAGTGGAAGAAATACGCAAAGCGGCATAAAATAGAGATATGCACTCACCATTTCCTGGCATGGATCCATGGCTCGAACACCCGGCGCTGTGGCCCGACTTGCATAACAGCTTAATCACGGCTATTCGAGACGAATTATCGCCTCTTCTTGCGCCCAACTACTACATCCGCCTTAAACGGCGCGCCTACCTGTTCACACCCAATGACTTGGAATTTATTGGCCGTCCCGATTTAAGTGTCATGCCGCTGCATGTTCCAACGCCGCGCGCTAACTTGCCGCTGGCTGAAATGGACGTCATCGAAGTTGAAGCCCTAATCCAGGATGAAGTCGGCGAAAGTTATCTTGAAATCCACGACACCAAAACACGCAACGTCATCACCGTCGTCGAGGTTCTATCGCCCGCTAATAAACTGCACGCCGAAGGCCGCCGCGACTATGAAAAGAAACGCAAACACATTTTGAACAGCCTCACCCACCTGGTTGAGATTGACTTGCTCCGCGCCGGCGACCCAATGCCGGTTAGCAAACAGGTGCGAAGCGATTACCGGATTCTAGTGATGCGCGGCGATACGCGGCCTCGCGGCAAGCTTTACGCGTTCAGCGTTCGTAAGCCCATTCCGCCCTTTCTCCTCCCCCTCTTGCCCGGTGACGACGAACCGACCGTTGACCTCAACGCCATCTTGCACGCCCTCTACGACCGCGCCCGATTCGATTTAGGCCTGGACTACGACCAGCCGCCTGTGCCGCAACTGAGCGACGAAGACTCTGCCTGGGCGCGCGAACTGATCAAGAAGGCTCAGTAGCGCAATCTGTCAGTTTGCGCCACATGCTTTGAATGCCCTTCCTCCCCGACAATTTCATCCGCACCATCACCGACCTCTTCGACGAGCGCGGCCTCGTCTGGCTACAGAACTTGCCGGGCCTCATCGCCGAGTGCGAGCGCCGCTGGTCGCTCAAAGTTCTGCCCCCGTTTGAACTTTCTTACAACTACGTTGCCCCGGCCATCTGCGCCGACGGCGCCGAAGTTGTGATCAAACTTGGGGTACCCGATGGCGCGCTGACTGACGAGATGACCGCGCTTCGTTTGTGGGACGGTCACGGCATTGTGCAACTCCTCGACTGCGATCCGGATCAGGGCATCATGCTCCTCGAGCGCCTCCAGCCCGGCACGCCGCTCGTCACCGTCGAAGACGACGAAGAAGCCACCCGCATCTTCGCCCAGGTTGCCCGCCAACTTTGGATACCTGCCCCCGCCGTTCACAACTTCGACACCCCGCAGGCATGGGCCGAGGGCATGAAGCGGCTCCGCAAACGATTCGACGGCGGCGCCGGCCCTCTGCCCGCAAGAATCGTCGAGACCGCCGAGTCGCTTTTTGCCGAATTGCTCGGTTCACAAGCCGATCCGGTCTTGCTTCACGGAGACCTGCATCACTGGAATATCCTCTCCGCCGAAGCTTGTCCTGAGCGAAGCCGAAGGGCTTGCCCTGCCCCAAAGGGGCGCAGAGCGAGACGAAGCCGAAGGGGCCAGCCCTGGCTCGCCCTCGACCCTAAAGGTATCGTCGGCGAACCATGTTATGAGGTTGGCGCGTGGCTTCGCAACCCTTTGCCGGGTTTATTCGACAAGCCAGAACCAGGGCGCATTCTGGCGCGACGAGTTGATCAACTTTCTGACGAATTAGGGTTTGACCGCCAGCGCATCATCGGCTGGGGTGTGGCGCAAGCCGTGCTCTCGGCCTGGTGGAGCATTGAAGATCACGGCGATGGTTGGGAAGAGGCGATGCAGTGCGCCGCGTTGTTGGCTGAGTTGATGTAAGAAAATCGCCAATTTGCTCTACAGGTATGAGATAATTGCCCCAGCCGTCAGAGCCGCTACTGACGGCTAATTGCTGAAACCGCGCAATCTCCACGCGAAGCGTCTAATTCTCTAATCTCTACTATGGCAGACGGACAAGTCATCTTTTCGATGGTGCGCGTGGGGCGCATTCATCCACCTAACAAACAAGTTCTGCGCGACATCTCACTCGGCTTTTACTACGGGGCAAAAATTGGTGTGCTGGGCCTCAACGGCGCCGGCAAAAGCACGCTTCTGCGAATCATGGCCGGCATCGATCAGGATTACGTCGGCGAAATCGTCCGTAGCCCCGGCTACACCTTCGGCCTTCTTGAACAGGAGCCGCAACTTGATTCGGCCAAAACAGTGAAGCAGGTTGTCGAAGAGGCCGTTCAACCCATCAAGGACTTGTTGGCAAAGTTCGACGAAGTGAACGCCAAATTTGCCGAACCCGACGCCGATTTCGACACACTCATCGCGCAACAGTCTCGACTGCAAGAAGAATTGGACAAGCACGACGCCTGGAACCTGGACAACCGGCTCGAACTGGCAATGGACGCCCTCCGGTGCCCGCCCGGTGACACACCTGTCACCGTTCTCTCCGGTGGCGAGCGCCGCCGCGTAGCCCTCTGCCGCCTCCTGCTCACCGAGCCGGACATTCTCCTCCTCGACGAGCCGACAAATCATCTTGATGCTGAGTCCGTTGCCTGGCTGGAAAAGCATTTGCAACAGTACAAGGGCACGGTCATCGCCGTCACCCACGACCGCTACTTCCTCGACAATGTGGCTGGCTGGATCCTGGAACTGGATCGCGGCTACGGCATCCCGTGGAAAGGCAACTACTCGTCGTGGCTGGAACAGAAGCAGACGCGGCTGGCGCAGGAAGAGCAAGCCGAGAGCAAGCGCCAGAAGACGCTGGAGCGTGAACTCGAATGGATTCGCATGTCGCCCAAAGCGCGGCAGGCCAAGGGCAAAGCCCGCGTCACCGCTTACGAAAAATTGCTCAGCCAGGAACAGGAACAGCGCCGCGAGAATCTGGAAATCTATATTCCGCCCGGCCCGCGCCTGGGCGACGTTGTGATCGAATGCAAGGGCGTAAGCAAATCTTTTGGCGACCGCCTCTTGATAGATAACGCCACCTTCACCGTGCCGCCGGGGAGCATCGTCGGCGTCATTGGCCCCAACGGCGCTGGCAAGACGACTCTGCTCAGGATGATCACCGGCCACGAGTCGCCTGACACCGGCACGTTCAAACTTGGTGAGACGGTCAAACTGGCTTACGTCGAACAAAGCCGGGAGACGCTTGACGGCGAGAAAACGGCCTGGGAGGAAATTTCGGGTGGGGAGGAAAGTCTACTGCTGGGTCAGCGCAAGATGAATTCGCGGGCCTACGTCGCCAGCTTCAACTTCCTCGGCGCCGATCAGCAGAAAAAGGTGAAGTCGCTTTCCGGCGGCGAGCGCAACCGGGTGCTGTTGGCGAAAATGCTAAAGGAAGGCGCGAACGTCATCTTGCTCGACGAGCCGACGAATGATTTGGATGTGAACACCCTGCGCGCCCTCGAAGAAGCGCTCGACAACTTCGCCGGGAGCGCCATCGTCGTCAGCCACGACCGCTGGTTCCTCGACCGCATTGCCACCCACATTCTGGCCTTCGAAGGCGAAAGCCAGGCGCGCTTCTTCGACGGCAACTTCTCCGACTACGAAGAAGACCGCCACAAGCGCCTGGGCCTGGCCGCCGACATGCCGCACCGCATTCGCTACAAGCCGCTGAAGAGATAGAACCCGATAATGTCGTTATCTCTTGAAACAATGAAAAAGTGGCGCTGGGATTTGATCGGCGTCAGTGCCACAGCCCTGCTTGTCCGGGTAGCTGCAACATCGCCTAGCGCCTACTTCTTACAAATTGACACCGCCGCTCAAGATTTTATGGCACTGGCTTGGACACGAGGGTGTTGGGAAGTTCTTACCGAGAAAATTTTTCCTGTCTTGTTACTCGCCCCGCTGTTTAAGATGTTCGGCCCGTCGCCCTATTGGGAAACCTTTCTACTGGCAATCGCGGCCACCATCAGCACGGCAACAGCATACGAATTGTCACGCCTGATAAGCGGCTCGAAACTGGCCGGTATAATTGCCGTCCTGCTCATATTAGCTTTGCCTGCGCTACAATTCTATAACCGCACCTATTTCGGCTACCTCATACCTTGTTCACTGGTTGGTTGGCTGGCCGCCCATCATCGCCGCTGGGGCTGGGCTGGATTAAGCTTCGGACTGGTTGCCATTACCTATTTTGTCTCATTACCGGTGGCTGGGCTTTCAGTGCTGGCCGTCATGATCATCTACCTGCGCCGCGAAACTTGGAGGAATTGGTTGGTTTTTATTTCGGCCGGTATCTTGCCATCTGTCATTGTCGAAGCCTTGTTTTTCTTTTACATGGGCCATATTTATCCATTCATATGGACGCGATTAACCTTCGGCCTGATCTGGCGATTGTCAGGCATCACGAAAGCCCTGTCTCATTCCAACTGGCTTTGGCTCATTCAAACTACTGTTGGTTCGAATGGTTGGGTTATAAGCATCTTATTAACGACTGGATTGTTAGCACCCTTTGTCCTCCGGCGTCATAAAACCGGTCTTGCTTTCAGCCTCACATCTCTGAGTATAGGAGTCTTCTATTTACTTCAAGCCGGACTTGGCCGCGCCCCCGTCGTCCCTCGCATGCTTGCCGCCTCTTATCCTTTCTGGGCCATCAGTGCATCAGTTGTCCTGGCACGAGGAACAACTTTGGCGCCGCCGCAACTCCGGCGTGCTACTGCTGGGCTTATGGTAATCGGTTTGTGGATCGCCGCTTTACAAACTAGCTTCTACATCCGGGAATTTACCCAGACCGTTTACCCTCAACTTGAGCAGTGGTTTATCCGAGCCGCTCAAGAGCATCGACCAGTGCGCTATCAGGGCAACGTGCGTTTTGCTCTTTTCTTCAGCCAGATTTACGGCGTTGAGACACTAGTGAACGACAAACGTTGGATCACCGACGACAACCCGGAGCAAGCTGTCCTGATTTTTTCATCCAACTACCCACCTCATCTGAGTTCTGACAACCTTAGTCGCGATAAATACATAGTAACAGTTGCTGAAACCAACACTCCATCCGATTTGTGGTACCCAGATCTCGCCAGCCAAGCTGAAACCCCACGTCGCTTCGAATTATGGTGGCCTACTTCGCCCTCAAAAACTCCCATCAAACCTGACACCCCACCAGATGCCGCCCACGATGCTGCTATTTATTACTCTGGCTCTGGTTGCCTAACTCCGCCCGTCTATAGCGACGGCGACCGGCCTCGCACCCTCCATTTTTATCAACTGGTCTGGAAAAAGATCACTGGAACTTATGGAAAGTAAGCCCCCCAGATTATTGCCTTTTACTCTTATCCTCCCTGCTTACAACGAGCAGGAAGCCCTCCCGCCTCTGCTCGCCGCCGTTGCCAAGACCCGCGTTACTGCTCTCCCCAACCTGAGTGTGATTGTGGTGGACGACGGAAGCAAAGACAACACCGCTCCGGTCGTCCGCGACTTCAACGCCGACTGGGTGACGCTCGTGCCGCACCCGCGCAACATGGGGCTGGCCCAAGCCATGCGCACCGGTATCGCCGCCGCGCTGGCCGCCGCGCCCGATGACGGCCTTATCGCCAGTATGGACGCCGACAACTCACACCAGCCACACGAGCTCAAGTTAATGCTCGACAAGCTCAACACCGGACTCGATGTAGTGATTGCCTCGCGCTTTCAGCCCGGCGCAAAAATGGAGGGCATTCCGCCGCACCGCCAGCTTTTCAGTTGGGGCGTGAGCGTGCTGTTTCAAACCTTCACCCCCGTCCCTGGCGTGCGCGACTTCTCGTGCGGCTTCCGCCTCTACCGCGCCAGCGCCCTGCGCCGCGCTCTCGCCGTCTGGGGCGACCAGTTCATCACCGAGCAAGGCTTCGCCTGCATGACCGAAATTTTGTTGAAACTCTCCGCGCTCCCCGGCCTCAAGTTCGGCGAAACGCCGATGGACTTGCGCTACGACCGCAAACCCGGCCCCACCAAAATGAAAGTGTGGCAGAACATCAAAGACATGTGGTGGCTGATGTGGCGGCATCGCTGGTCGGTAAACAGTGAACGGTGAACAGTTGGCAGTGACTCGCCACAACGCGCCCCTTGTCGTTTCACGTTTCACGTTTTATGCCCTCGCGCCTTTTCTTGTCTTCTATGCCCTTGCCCTCGCCCAACTCACCACCACCTCGCCCACCTTCGACGAAGGCTACACCCTCCTGCGCGGCTACGCCGCCCTGCGCACCGGCCACATCGTCCCTATCGGCCACCCGCCGCTGGCGCACTGGCTCTCGGCTCTTGGGGTCGCCCTCGAGCCAAACCTGCCCGATCCGCGCACCCTCGACGGCTGGTACGGCGACAAATACGACGACGCCAGCAACGACTTGATGTGGAAGCGCGGCCTCAACGCAGGCCGCCTCACCTTCCTCGGACGCTATCCGATTCTGCTCCTCGGCCTGATACTTGGAGCCGTGACCGCCCGCTGGGCGAAGGAATTATTCGGGCGGGAAGCCGCCATTGCATCATTGGCCTTGCACGCCCTCTCACCCAACCTTCTCGCCAACGCCGCCCTCGCCACCACCGATCTCCCCGTCGCCGCCTTCTACGTCTTCACCCTCTACGCCTGGTACCGCTTCACCCGCGCCCCCACACCCCCACACGCCCTCTTTACCGGCCTCTGCCTCGGCCTCGCCCTCACTAGCAAATTCTCCGCCCTCCTCCTCGGCCCCACTCTTGCTCTGCTGGGGCTAATCGAAATCGCCCGCAACCCACAACGCTGGCTTGTTATTCGTTATTCGTTATTCCTCATTCTGCCGTCTGCATTTGTCGCCGCCTGGGCAACCTACGGCTTCGCCCTCAACCCCTACCCGCTCGCCCAATACCTTCGCGAGCTTACCGACCTGACCAACTTAGCCACCGGCGGCCACACCGCCTACCTCCTCGGCCAACTCTCACTCAAAGGCTGGTGGTACTATCACCTCGTCGTCTTCGCCGTCAAAACGCCTTTGCCGCTCATCGTGCTTATCGCTTATGGCTTATGGCATATCGCCTCCCATCGCGCCCTGCGTTGGAATTTTGGAATTTGGATTTTGGGATTTTCTTCTGCCCTCTACCTCCTCGCCACCATCACCGTCTTCTCCCTCAATGTCGGCTACCGCTACCTCCTCCCGGCCCTTCCACTTCTCCACATCCTCGCCGCTTCTGCCATGCAATACGCAACACGAAACACGCGATTGTTCATTGTTCATTCTTCATTGTTCATTGCCCATTTAGCCTCCACCCTGGCCATTGCCCCTCACTTCCTCGCCTACTTCAACGAATTCGTCGGCCCACAGAACGGCTACAAGGTGCTGGCCGACTCCAACCTGGACTGGGGGCAAGATTTACCGGCCCTGGCCCGCACCCTCGGCGGCCGCCCCGTCCACCTTTCGTACTTCGGGCAAGCCGACCCGGCCTATTACGGTATCAACGCGACTCGCCTGCCGGGGTGGCCGCCGCCCGACAATGTCGCCAGCTTCTCCCCTGCCGATCCGGCCCCCGGCCTCTACGCCATCTCGGCCAGCAACTTTGTCGGCGCGCAACTCGACCAGCCCAACATCTTTGCCTACTTTCGGAACCTCAAACCCCTCGCCGTCATCAACTACTCCATCTTCGTTTTTGAAGTTCCAGAGCGCGAGCCTGTTACTTCTTTCGCCCAATGCGCCCCGCCCATTTTAGAAAAGACGAGTCACCTGCTCAGCCGCCAAGTCCGTCAACTTGCCTTTGATTGCGCCAACAGCATTCTCCTTCCCGCTCGCCCCGGCCTCATCCTTTACCCCGAAGGCCAAACGCCAATCATTGACCTCGGCCAACCCGTCTACGAATGGCAACGTAGTGACGGCACAACCTACTATCGCCTCTACCGCACTCCATTTCCTCCATTTCCTTCTTTTCCCGTCGCCAAAGGCCAATACCTCACACTGCTTTCTTACGACCTGTCCCCCGAAGCCCTCACCTTGCACTGGCTCGTCACCGAACCTGCCCCGCCGCCCGTCTCCATCTTCGTCCACTTCAACTGGCCCGACGGCGCGCTGGCCGAAGCCTATGACGCTCTCGGCGTGCCCGCCGAATACTGGCAAACGAGCGACGTGATCATCCAGCGCCATCCCATCTCGCCCGATCTGCCGCCGGGTGAATACGGCATTCGAGTCGGTTTGTATTCCCTGGCCGACGGCAAGCGCTACTCAGATATCGCACTCACAACTTACAAAAAATAAAAGCGCCGGGCTAATCACCCAGCGCCTTCTTTTCCACAAGCCTGCTTCGGTCTTTCATCTCACGTCGAACCACCCGCCACGCCAGCCACCCAACCGCCACCAGCCCCCACCACAGCGGCAAGTTGAGCGCGTTGGGAAACACCGCATTCCACAAGGCCGCAATGTTTTCCGGGGCCGCCGCCCACGGCCTCATCGCCGCCAAGTTCAAGTCGTGGCCCCACGAGAAGGCAATGTGCATGATTTGGTTGCGGATGGAGAGGAAAAGCAGGCCGTAAATTATCAACGGGGAAAAGAAGGAAATCAAGGGAGTAGTGGGAGCGGCTTCCAGCCGCGACTGTAGCCAAGAGATTCCAAATCCAACGACAACAAACCACAACCCCAAAAACGGCGTGATATACCGCCCATCATTTGTGAACGGATTGAACGTGGTGCTGGTGCTGAAGAGCAACAGCATGGCCGTGAAGCAACCGACGATCAGCACGAACTCGCGCCGCGAGCGCCGCCACAGCCCTTGCAGTCCAGCCAGCCCCAACAACGAAATCGGCGCGAGCCAGAACAGCCCTTGATTGTCACTGCCGTAAAACAGCATCGCCGGCAAGCCGACCCAGATCGGCGTGGCGAAGTCGGTGAGGAAAGATTGGTTCTGCGGCCAGCGAGTCGTGTCGGCGTTGAAGGTGGAAAGTTTCAGCGGCTCGCCGAAGTTGACGGTGTTGTACCACATGAGGAAGAGGGCGGGGAGGAGGCCGCCGAGGATGAGCCGGAACAATCTGGTAACACGCTCGCGTGAAGGGGCGGGGGGGTGGGGAGGTGGGGGGGAGAAGGCCTGCCAGAGCCAATAGAGTCCAACGAAGGCGATGAATACGATGTTGGTGTATTCCATTAGCACACTTGCGCCAAGTAGCAGGCCGAGCCAGAACCCTGCGTTTGTAGTAGCGGCTTTAGCCGCTGTTTGGCCCTGACGACTAAAGTCGTCACTACGAATATGGCGCGACAGCAACGCCACCGCCGCCATCACTGCCAGCCCGCTCGTGGCGTGCGAGTACAACAGGCTTCCATATTTCCACGTCATCGTCCCGACCGCGAACGCCAGAGTCGTCAGCAAACTCGACGTGAGGGGCAAAGTAAAATGCGCTCTCAGCATCCAGAATAAGATGATGGCGGTGGCGCTGGCCGCAATTACCGGCACGAGCAATACGTAAACCAGGCGCGGGTTGTCGGGATCGTGCTTAGAACGAAGGGGCGCAAGCGGAGGCGGCAGAACCTGAGAGGCGGCGTAAACAGACGCAGTCAGAATCGCCGTCCCCGGTGGCCGATCACTGAATCGCAAATTGCCTCTCAACGCATAATCCTGATTCTCGGTGAAGCTTAGGTATTCCGAAATCTCAAAACTGCGTTTGTCGGCCAGCGCTCGCACCAGCGCGAAGTGGCTGCCGTCGTTCGACGACGTGATCCCGGCCACAGTCGCAAAATACACCGACGAGATAGCCGCAAACAAAATCGCCGCTGTGCGCCAATCCGTTTTATTCATGCTGACAATTGTACCCCGCAACGAATTGATATAATGTCCGCATGAAATCTCCACGCGACGCGCCTAATCTCTTAATCGCTCTTTTCTTTCTCACCGCCTGCTCCGGGGCCGCCGCCACTCCTGCCCAACCCTCAGGCCCCGCGCCTACCGTCTCCCTCACCACCGCGCCCGTCGAAGAAATTGGCGAGGCCATCTACAACGTCGAGACGTTTGCCAACTTTGTCGTCTTTCCGGTGGCAATGGAATTTGCGCCCGATGGCCGCCTGTTCATTGCCGAGAAGAACGGCGCGGTGCGCGCCATCGCGCCCGACGGCAAAGCCTCTGAGCCGATTTTGACCCTCACCAACATTGACGCCAGCGGCGAGCGTGGCCTGCTTGGCCTGGCCCTCGACCCGAACTTCGCTGAAAACGGCTATCTGTGGGTCTTCTACACGCGCGGCGATGCGCTCGTCAACCGCGTTTCGCGCTTCACCGTGAAGGACGACAAGGCGGCTGACGAGCAAGTGTCGTTTGAATTCAAGATCGTGTTTGAAACTTCGACCATCCTCAACGGCGGCGGCCTGCACTTCGGGCCGGATGGCATGCTCTACATCTCCGCCGGTTCGACCAATAACGTGTTTGCCGCCAACGAGCCGGACTCGCCGCAGGGCAAACTGCACCGCGTTGACCCGACGACGTTCCCTGCCGTTCCCGCACCCGGCAACCCTGACCCGGACAGCACCATCTTCGCACGCGGCCTGCGCAACATGTTCGACTTCACCTTCAATCCGGCCAACGGCTGGCTGTACGGCGCCGAGAACGGCGGCGACTGCGACGACGAGATCAACCTCATCGTACCGGGCGGCGACTATGGCTGGCACACCGACGGCCTCTGCGAAGACAACGCCCTGCCCGCCGACTATCCCTATCAAAAGCCGCTTCTCTACTTCACGCCCACTATCGGCCCGACCGGCATCATGTTCTACGACGGCGACGTTTTCCCCGAGTGGAAAGGCAACATGCTCTTCTGCTCGTGGCACGTAGGTAAGATGATCCGAGTCGAACTCACCGAAGACGGATACCACCTCAAAAAGACCGAGCGCATCGAAACCGGCCTGGACAGACAGTGCCGCATTGATCTCCTGCAAGGGCCGGACGGAAACATTTACTACTCGGACATCACGACGATATATCGCGTGGTGCGGGCCAAGTAAGGGCGGGGGGACCCCGCCCCTACATAAATGAACCTCTCACCCACCCTGCTCCTGATCGCCTACAGCCAGGGCATCTTCCCGATGGCCAACCGGGCGGGCGCGATCGACTGGTTTGATCCCGACCCACGCGCCATCCTGCCGTTAGACGACTCGTTCTACATCTCGCGCTCGCTGGCGCGAACGCTCCGCCGCAACCCGTTCGAGATGCGGGTGGACACCGCATTCCGCGAAGTGATGTTGGCCTGCGCCCAACCCGCACCGGGCCGGGAATTCACCTGGATCGGCGACGAGTTTATCGAAGCGTACTCACAATTGCACCAGTTAGGCTTTGCTCACAGTGTTGAGGCCTGGCTTGACGGAAAGCTGGTCGGCGGGCTGTATGGAGTGAGTCTGGGCGGGCTGTTCGCGGGCGAGAGCATGTTCAGCCGCGTGAAGGACGCCAGCAAAGTGGCGCTGGTGCACCTCACAAACCGTTTGCGCGGGAGCGGCTTTGTTCTGCACGACATCCAGATGATGACGCCGCACCTGCAACGCTTCGGCGCAATTTTGATTCCGCGAGAGGAGTACAAGGCGCGGCTGGCCGGGGCCCTGAGGGTGAAGGCGACGTTCTGAAACTTAATCCACAGATTGCGCACGCTTCGCGTTTCGCAGAGGTTTATCCATCTGCGCCAATCTGTGAAAATCTGCGGATGCTGTCGTCATTGAAAATCCGTAATCGGCAAACCCAGCGCCGTTTTGAACCAATACCAAAGGATCGCCGCCAACTCGCGCCCTCCACGCATAAAACGCTCAACCGGCCTCATCGGCCCCGACAATTGCTGGGCCGGACTCGGATAGGCGACGACGCCTGCCCGCGAGAACAACATCGCCGTTCGCGCCAGGTGGTAGCTGTCACTCACCACCACCGCCGAGCTCCAGCCCCGCTCCCGCATGATGGCCGCCACGTAAAGCGACGTTTCTTCGGTGCTCCGCGCTTGCATCTCCAGGACGATGGCGCTCTGCGGCACACCGAGCGCTTGGATCAGCGAGCAGGCCGCCTCGGCTTCAGTGGGCAGGTTCTCGCCCAACCCGCCGGAGCAGATTACAACCGGCGCGAGGCCGCGTTTGTATAATTCCGCCGCCCACCGCGCGCGGCGGCTCAACGATGGGCTGGGCCGCCCGCCCCGTTGCACCCTGGAACCCAGCACTACAATTACGTCGGCGGGTTGCGCCCGATCCACGAGGCCGTATTGATCAATCGCAATGATAGTTGCCAGTATCAGGCAGACGACAACGCCAACAGCAGACACGAAGTGTTTCCCGCGAAGCGAACTCTTCGTGTCTGCTATCCGCTCAGGGAGAAAAAATGAGAGTGACATTACGCTCCGCTACAAAAGATGATGAAAAGAAAATCAAAGCTCTCATCCACCAGGTCGGTATCAACCCCATGAACCTGGACTGGGAACGGTTCCTCGTGGCCGAGGACGACGGCGCATTTGTGGGCTGTGGGCAAATCAAACCACACACGGACGGCGCGCTGGAGTTGGCCTCACTGGCGGTCGTGCCAGAGCGGCAAGGCACGGGCATCGGCGCATTGCTGGTAAAGGCGCTCATCGAGCGTGTGCCCGGTGAACTGTATCTGACGTGCCTGAATAACACGGTTCCGTACTATCGTCGCTTTGGCTTTGAGGAGATTGGGGTTGAGGCGATGCCGCGCAGTCTCAAAACAGTCTACCGGGCGGCGAAGATGTTTTCAAAACTGATCGGGCACGAAAGCATCAGCGTCATGCGCCGGGCTGGATAAGAAACTTCCCGAAGGCCCGGAAACCTTCGGGAAGTAAGGGTCAATCTGTATCTGCTCCGCTTAGCGTTGCCAAATCCGCCGCGAGCAAAAGACTCTTTAGAACGAAGCCAGCGCTTGATCCAGGTCCTGATACACTTCAAGGAAAGTGTCGAAACCGGCCAGGCGCAGGGCCTCCACGACGCGAGTCTTAGGACCGTATAGTTTGAGGTTAGGCGATTTGTACGATCCGTCGCGCAAGCCCTGATTCATTTTGGCGGCGGTTTCCGGCGGCAGTTCATCACGGAGCAATTTAAAAACCTGGCTGATCGCGCGAAACCCGGCTGAGCTGATGTAAGATACTTCGCTCAAGTCAATCAGGACATACCGTGCTCCATCATGGAAAGCCTTTTCGCCCGACGCTTGAAACGCTTCGTACGTTGAAGCGTCCACACTGCCTTTGACGTGGATGAGTGTCACCGGAACCCGCTCCATCCGTTGTGTCACTTGAATGTCCATCGCGACCTCCTAGCAGTCTTCCCTAGCCTTGAGATAGGCTGATTATCGCCGGGAATCAGGATCGCGCAAGCAACTACCTGAACGAGGTCAGGCGTACTCGTAAAACCCGCGTCCGGCCTTACGGCCTAAATAGCCGGCATCCACCATGCGCACGAGCAGAGGACACGGGCGGTACTTGTCGTCGCCCAAATCGCGGTGAAGCACCTGCATCACGAATAGCACCACGTCGAGGCCGATCAGGTCGCACAACGTGAGAGGCCCCATCGGGTGGTTCATGCCCAGCTTCATCACCGTGTCAATCGCCTCGCGCGTGCCCACGCCCTCCATCAACGCGTAAATCGCCTCGTTGATCATCGGGCACAGGATGCGGTTGGAGATGAAACCCGGCGAGTCGTTGGCTTCCACCGGCGTTTTACCCAGCTTCTTGCTCAGGTCAACCGCCGCCGCCGCCGTCTCATCTGAGGTGCCCAGCCCGCGAATGATCTCCACCAGGGTCATCAGCGGAACCGGGTTCATAAAGTGCATGCCGATCACTTTGTCGGGCCGCTTCGTGGTCCCGCCGATCTTGGTCAGCGAGATTGATGACGTGTTCGACGCCAGAATCACTTCCGGGCGCGTCAATGCATCAAGCTCGTGGAAAATCTTGAGTTTGAGTTCCGGGTTCTCGGTGGCGGCTTCGATGACGATGTCGGCCCCTCGCGCCGCCTCCAGTTCCCCGGCTGAGGCGATGGCTCCCAGCGCCGCCGACTTCTGTTCAGCGGTCAGCCGTCCCTTCTCCGCCAGCTTACTCAACGACTTCTCAATTGTCGCCAGCCCTTTCTCAAGCGCGGCCGGCAGGACGTCGATCATCGTCACCTTGTAGCCCGACGTGGCGCACACCTGAGCAATGCCGTTGCCCATCGTGCCTGCGCCGATGACGGCGATATGTTGAATGTTCATGTCGCACTCCAGGCGTCAAACGACAAACGTCAGACGACTTGACATTTGTCGTTTGACGTTTTATTCTAGCTCTACCGCCATCGCCACCGCTTCGCCGCCGCCCAGGCACAGGCTGGCAATGCCGCGCTTCAGGCCGCGCTCCTGCAAAGCGTTGATCAGGGTGACCACCACCCGCGCCCCACTCGCGCCGACGGGGTGACCGAGGGCAATCGCCCCGCCGTTGATGTTCACTTTGCTCCAATCCCAGCCTTTGTCGGCCAGGGCGTAGCCGTCGGCCAACACCTGAGCGGCGAAGGCCTCGTTGATTTCGATCAGGTCAACGTCCTTCAGCGTCCAGCCGACCTTATCGAGCAGTTTGGGGATGGCATGCGCCGGGGCGATAAAAAGATACTTCGGGGCAACCGCCGCCTGAGCATAACCCACGATCCGGGCCAGGGGCTTTTTTCCGTGCTTCTCGGCATAATCGCGGCTGGCGACGACGACTGCCGCGCCGCCGTCGTTCAGGCCGGGCGCGTTGCCCGCCGTCACTCTGCCATTCGTCTGGAAGGCCGGCTTGAGCTTCGCCAGCGCCTCGAGCGAAGTATCGCGGCGCGGCGACTCGTCGGTCTCAATCGCGGTCTGGCGGCCTTTGCCGTCGGTGATGAGCACGGGCGTGATCTCGGTTTTGAACTTGCCAGCGTCCTGGGCGGCGGCGGCCTTCTGGTGGCTTTCCAGGGCAAAGCGATCCATCGCCTCGCGCGTCACTTCATATTCGCCGGCGATGAACTCGGCGGCGTCGCCCATCATCCACTCTTCGATGGCGCACCACAAGCCATCGTAAATCACACTGTCGAGCGTTTGCTGGTGGCCGTAGCGAAAGCCCTGCCGCGCCCGGAGCAAGTAGGGCGCCCCGCTCATGCTCTCCATGCCGCCGGCGGCCAGCAAATGGGCGTCGCCGGCGCGGATGGCCTGGGCCGCCATCATAATCGCCTTCAGGCCCGAGCCGCAGGCCTTGTTCAGCGACGACGCGCCGACTTCGTCCGGCAAACCCGCGTATTGCGCGGCGCGGCGGGCAGGCGCCTGCCCCGACCCGGCGGCAACCACCTGCCCCATCAACACTTCTTCGACGTGCGCCGGATCAATCCCGGCGCGTTCGACGGCGGCTTTCAGGGCCACCGCCCCCAGGTGCGGCGCATCCAATCCGGCCAGCGCCCCGTTGAATTTGCCGATGGGCGTCCGCGCCCCGCTGAGAATGACAGCCTCCGTTGGATATTTGTTATTTCCGTTTGTAGACATGGTTTATGCACTTTCTTCGATTTTGAGTTTGAGGTTACTGCTCAACAATACCTCAACCCGGTTACAACGTCGTCTGCCATAAATCACGCAGGCGCTGGTACGTTTGTGACAATTCTTCGGGGATGACGCGGGTATTCGCCAGCGCCGACATAAAGTTGGTGTCGCCCGCCCAGCGCGGAACGATGTGCAGGTGCACGTGCCCCGGCACCCCGGCGCCCGCCGCCGCGCCGATATTGATGCCGATGTTGAAGGCCTGCGGGCTGTAGGCTCGCCGCAACATGCTCAGGCATTTCTGGCTCAAGGTCATCATTTCGGTCAACGCCTCGGCTGACAGTTGCTCAATGCTCTCCGAATGATCGAAGGGTGCCACCATCAAATGCCCGTTATTGTAAGGGTACAAGTTCAGAATGATGAAACAATACTGGCCGCGATGTAAAACCAGGGTGCGCTCATCATCAGGCGTCGCAACGGCGGCGCAAAAAATACAGCCGTCCGATTTGGATTGATCATTTTGCAAGTAAGTCATGCGCCAGGGTGTCCACAAATGTTCCATGGTGTTCTGTGAGCAAGGTCTGCGAACGAGGTTTGCGAGCGGTTTTTGCGAGCATTGTACCAGATTTGATATACTACCAACGATGCCGAACGATCGTCGCGTCTATCATTACCTCACCATTGGCTCAACCAACGACGAAGCCAAACGGCTGGCCTCGATGGGGGAGCCGGAAGGCACGCTGGTGGTGGCCGATACGCAAACGGCAGGCCGGGGCCGGTCGGGGCGGCAGTGGGTGACGCCGCCAGGGGCGGCCATTGCCATGTCCTTGATCCTCCGTCCCACCATTCCATCCTTTCAAATTACTCAGACCGCGCTCTTGGGCGGGCTGGTAGTTCTGGAAGGAATCGAGCAAGCCACCGGGTTGACGGCTCAACTCAAATGGCCGAATGATGTATTGATTAATGGACGAAAGGTGGCCGGGGTTCTGGCCGAGGCGGCCTTCACCGGGGACAAATTGGAGTCGGTGGTGCTAGGAATCGGGGTCAACGTCAACGCCGGCCCTCCCCCTGATCTCAGTTTAGAGTACCCGGCCACTTGCCTGGCCGCCGAAGCCGGCCATCTTCTGGAACGCGAGCCTCTCGTCAACGCTATCATTGCCGCGTTCGACGCCCGCTACCGGCAACTGGGCACGGCGGCTCTCAGGCAGGCCTGGGCTAAACATCTGGCGATGCTTGGCAAAAAAGTGAAGGCCATCGGCCCCGGAGAAACCGTCTTCGGCACGCTGGAAGGCGTCACCGATGAAGGCGCGGCCGTGATCCGCCTCGAAAGCGGGGAGAGGCGGACTGTGCTGGCGGGCGACGTTCACTTGCGTGAAGAATAGTTGCTTGCGCCATTTTCTTCACCGAAGTAAACTTAGCCCGTAGCACCGCCCCTTGCGGGCGGCGGGCACACCCGACAGGGGGCCTTCGGCCAGGCCCGCAACAACAACGATGGAGGAACCAGACAATGTTTGACGATTTACGCTCCCGAAGCTCCTCGCCCTTCGAGGACGACAACATGGAGGAAGACGTTTTCGACAAGGCCCCGGCCAAGACCAAACGCAAGAAGGGCAATAAGTCAGGCGAGGTGCCGATCTTGGGCCTCACCGCCGCGCAACGGCTGGTGCTGTCTATTATGCTGTTTTTGAATATAGTGGTGCTGGGCTGTTTCTTGCTGTTAGCGGTGGGCGCGGTGGTGCCGCGCTTCTAAGGATCCGCAAAAGAAGGGCTTCTGCTCCCGCTGGATTGCCCGCTTCGCGTCCAGCGGCAGGCGGCGGACGCGAAGCGGGCAATCCGCCGCGAGCATGTCGGGAAGTTATAGTTTTACGAACCCTAAGCGCTCAACAAACACAAAGCGGGGTTGACTTCTGTAAGGCAACCCCGCTTTTGATTCCGCCCGCCGACACCTGTCGGGTTTTCGCGAAGCGAACCTGACAGGTGTCGGCGGAAATTACACAACCGGCAGTCGCTTTGAAGCGAAATACAGGATGCGGGCGATGGTCTGGGCGTAGTCGAAACCGGCGGTACGGGCCGAGCGGGCAAAGCCGCCTTCCAGGGTGATGTCCGGGTTGGAGTTCACGTCGAGGACGTAGGGGATGCCGTCGCGCACGCGGATGTCAATCCGGCCATAGTCGCGCAGGCGCAGGGCCTTGTAGGCCTCCTTCGCCGTCTTCTCGATCCGGGCCTTGAGTTCAGGCTCGATAGGCGCCGGGCAAACCACCGGGTTCAAGCGGAAGGCCTCAGTGTTGGGGTCCCATTTGGCGTCGTAGGAAACGATGCGCTCGTGGTAGTCGCTGAAAGCGTTGAAGTCGAGCATGGCCAGCGGCAGAACCGAAAGCCGCCCGTTGCCCCACAGCGAAACGTTGAACTCGGGGCCGTCGATGAATTCTTCGACCAGGGCCGGCTGGTGCCAGGTGTCGAGAACGTACTGCACGCGCTCTTCAAGTTGCTCCGGCGTGTCCACGATGGCTTCGGGGGTGATGCCGTGCGAGCAGTGTTCCAGCGCGGGCTTGACGAGCGCCGGATAGCAGTTCCAGCCGTCCCGGTCGGCAGTGGTGAAGACCTTGGCCAGCGGCGTGGAAACGTCGTGCTTGAGCAGATACTCTTTGGTCACCGTCTTGTCAGTGGTGGCCATCAACGTCCAGGCATCGGCCCCGGTGTAGGCAAAGCCCATCGTTTCCAACACGGGCGGGATGGCATCGTAGGCATTGGGTTGCCCATCGAGTCCTTCGCACCAGTTGAAAACAATGTGCTTTTGGGGGTCAAGGCCGACGAGGGGTTCGGCCACGTCCGTGCGGACCGGGGCCAGCACCACTTCGTAGCCCATCTCTATCAGCCCGCGCCGCATGCGCTTCATGGCTGTATCCGACACTTCGGTGTCCCGGCTGTTCCAATCCGACATCACGTTGTGCAGGATGACGGCTTTGAAATTGGGCCGGTCAATCTTTATTGAACTTTCATCTTCGCTGTTCATCTCTGTTTTCCCCTCAGGCGCAAGCTAGCACGCGCTTCTGGGGTTTTCTCCTCCTGTGACTGCCATATCTAGAGATCGGCTTTTCAATAATCCCTGTACATACTAGCAATTTTTTGATCGACAGTCAATAACTTAACCTTAAAATTGTTGATTGACCGCCGCACCTTCAATCGGCAATCTGCAATCAGAACTCTACAACCGGAAGCTGTAGATGCAGAGATCGTCGCCGGGGCGATAGAAGTCTTTAATCTGCGTTTCGAGTTGACAGCCCAGGCGAGTGTAAAACGAACGCGCGCGCTTGTATTGAGACGTGCTACTCGTCCAGATCATCAGCAAGCGCCCGCCGCATTGCTTCATCTCGCTCACCACGCGCGCGAACAGCGCTCGCCCCACGCCTTGCCCATGCACTGAGGCTTCGGCCACAATCCAATACAGATCATACGTGCCTTCGGTCAACGCCGTCGGGCCGTAGCAAGCGTAGCCGACTACGCGCCCGCCGCGCCTGGCCGAGAGGAAGTTGTAGCCCGAGACTTTGGGATCGCGCAGGTAACCGTCGAACAGTTCGAGCGGCGTCGCCAACTCGTCGGCGTGGAAGTTTCCGGCGGCGTGGGTGATGCGTTCGACGTCGGCGCGTTCGTGGGGAAGGGAAGGGTAAACTTCGAGCAAAGGCAGTGAACCGTGAACAGTAAGCAGCAAGCAGTAAACAGTCACCACTTCTCACTGTTCACTATCCACTGTTCACTGAATACCGTGCCGCCGAATCGCCGCATCCAGTATTCTGTTGACGAGTTCGGCGTGCTCGATCTTGATGGCGGCGGCTTCGATGACCAGATCGCTGATGCCGGGCGCCAGGCCGGGGAGCGGGTTGATTTCGAGGATGTAAGGTTTGTAGTTGTCGTTCTCGTCGAGGCGGAAGTCCACCCGCGCGACGTCGTGACAGCCGCACACGCGGAAGACGGCGGCGGTGAGCCAGTTCAGCTCTTCCACTTGTTTCGGCTCAAGCGGGGCCGGGCAGAGGTAATTGAGCTGGTCGGCCAGGTCGGTCTTGAGGCGGTTGCTATAGACCTCGTCGCTGTTCTTGAAGGGTGAGAGGTCTACTTCCATTGGCGGCAGGAAGAGCAGGCCGCCGGCTCGCAGGTCGTCGAGGTCGCCGGGGGTGCGGCGCTTGGTTCCGTAGAGCCGCTGGGGCAGGCGGCGGGCGGCAAAACCGGAGACGTTGCCCACCAGGCCGACGGTGACTTCGCGCCCGGCCACGTAGTGCTCCACCAGCGCCGTCTGTTTGTAAGTGTCAAAGATGATCCTCAATTGCTCGCGCAGTTCTTTTTCGTTGTGAACGATGGACTGGGGGCCGATGCCGACGCTGGTACCTTCGCGCGACGGTTTGACGAACAACGGGTAGGTCATATCGTCGTCGAGCGGCTCGTCCACGCGCTCGAAGGTCTGGAAGGCCGGGGTGGGCAGTTCGTGCCACATCAGCAGGCGCTTGGTCATCGGCTTGTCGAGGCAGAGCGCCAGGGTGAGCACTTTGGAGCCGGTGTACGGGATGCGCAACATTTCGAGCAAGGCCGGAACCTGGGCCTCTCGTGAATCGCCGAAGTGGGCCTCGCAGATATTGAAACAGATGTCGGGCCGGTGGTCGCGGAGCTTCTCGGCCAGGGTGCTGTCGCCTTCATAGAAAACGGCCTCGTGGCTGCCCGACCGGATGGCGTCGAGAATGGCCTCGACGGTCGTTTCCGCGTCGAGGTCGTCCCAGTAGTCGTCGCTCATCCCTGGGAGCTTGGGGGCGTTCTTCTTCAAGTTAGCCAGCAGGGCTGCTTTCAACCGTCGGGGCATGGAGACCTCTGGAAACAGGGCGTGTTGTTGCGTTAGCATGTCGAGCGGCGTGTTTGCCGTTTGGCCGGGGCTGAAGCCCCAGGCGACGAATGGCGGCGTTCATCACGGCCACGACGAGCTCGGCGTGAGTCCAGCCTTCGGCATAAGCGCACAGCGACAGGTCAGAGATCGGCGTGATGCCGGGCAGGGCATTGATTTCCAGAATTTGCGGCTGGCGGGTGCGCCGGTCGAGACGGAAGTCCACCCGGCCCATGTCGAGCGACTGGGTGCGGCGGAAGACTTCGAGGGTCAGGCGGCGAATCTCGGCGGCAGTGTCTTCAGGAATGGGGGCCGGGCACAGGCCATGATAATCGTCGGCCAGTTCAATTTTGAGTTTGTTGCTATACACCGGCTCGGTTCCCGGCGGATAGACGGTGTAATCCACTTCGGAGATCGGGAAGAAGTGGACTCCCGCGTAATCCAGGCCGGTTTGGCCGTCTCTGGGGTACATGGCCGGCAACGGAATGGGGACGTTGATCGCTTTCGGCTCCAGGTTACCCACCAGGCCGCAGGTCAGGTCGCGGCCATCTACGTACTGCTCGACCAGCACCGATTGCTGATAGTGCTTGATCAGGTAGGCGACGTAGTCGCGCAGTTCGGCTTCGTCGTTGACAATGGACTTTTCGGTAATGCCCTTGCCTGTGCCTTCGCGGTTGGGCTTGAGGAAGAGCGGGAAGCGCAGGGTCGGGTCGAGGGGGTCGTCAGGAGTGAAGAATTCCTGGAAGCGCGGCGTGGGCAGGCCGTGATAGGCCAGCACGCGCTTGGTCATCGCCTTGTCGAGAGTGAGAGCCAGGCCGAGCACACAGGCGGCGGTATAAGGGACGCCGAGCATTTCGAGCAGGGCCGGGACCTGGGCCTCACGCGAGTCGCCGCGATAGCCTTCGCAGGTGTTGAAGGCTACGTCAATTCGCAGCCGCTTCAGCCGGGAAGGCAGAGCCGCATCGCCTTCCATCGGGAAGACGGTGTGCCCGGCGGCGCGAAGGGCGGCGGCATAGGCTTCCACATTTTTCTGGCTGTCCAATTCGTCGAGAGCATCAGGCGGCGCATCGCCGGGGAGCGCGGGGGCGTTGCTGGCGAGGTTGTAGAGGAGGGCGATGCGGAGGCCCCCACCCCGCCGCTTCTCAGGCGGCCCTCCCCCATTGCTGGGTTTCGCAATGGGGGAGGGAACAGAAAGCGGGTCAGGACTATCAGAGGTATTCACTATGAAGATTCTCCATCAATCAAGGGGATGGTTTGTTCTTTCGAGTCGCCTTCGATGAGATCGGGGGCCTGGCCGATGCCGAGCGGCTTCCACTTCTTCTCGTCGGCCTTGAGGCGGTGGGTGCCGCCGCCCCGATCGTGCACTTCGTCGAAGGTCGCCGGCTTGATGAACATATCGTGGCCTTCGATCAAGCCGAGCACGCCCTCCTGGCCCGGTTCGGGCCGGTGCAGAACTTTGGCCTCCAGCGGCGAGACGGCGTGCGGGTTGTAATCTTCTGGCTCGGTGTAGGTGGTGATGAAGCCTTCGTAATTGCGAAGGACGATCTTGCCGTGCCCTTGCGAGAGCACATAGTTGGGGCCAACCGGGATTTTGCCGCCGCCGCCGGGGGCGTCCACGATGAACTGCGGCACGGCGTAGCCCGAGGTGTGGCCGCGAAGCCCCTCGATAATCTCGATGCCCTTGGCGACCGTGGTGCGGAAGTGGCCTGCGCCTTCGACAAGGTCGCATTGATACAGATAGTAGGGCCGGACGCGCATCATCACCAGGTCGTGGACGAGTTTGCGCTGGATGTGAACCGAGTCGTTGACCCCGGCCAGAAGAACCGACTGATTGCCCAACGGGATTCCGGCGCGGGTGAGCCGGTCACAGGCGGCGGCCAGTTCCGGCGTGATCTCGGTGGGGTGGTTGACGTGGATGTTCATCCAGATCGGATGATACTTCTGGAGCATGTCGCACATCTCCGGCGTGATGCGCATGGGCAGAAAGACCGGCACACGCGAGCCGATGCGGATGATTTCGATGTGCGGGATTTCGCGCAGGCGGCTGATGATCTCCTCGAACAGCTTGGGGGCCAGCACCAGCGGGTCGCCGCCGGAGAGCAGAACATCGCGCACCTGCGGCGTGTTCTTGAGGTAGTCAATCTGCGCTTCGAACTCCTTGCGCGAAAAGGTCTGGCTGGGGTCGCCGACGATGCGCGAGCGGGTGCAGTAGCGGCAGTACGACGCGCACTGGGTGGTGACGAGCATCAGCACCCGATCCGGGTAGCGATGGACGAGGCCGGGAACAGGCGAGTGCCGGTCTTCGGCCAGCGAGTCTTCCATCATCGAAGTGAAGGGGACCATCTCCCGGTCAGTGGGGATGACCTGGCGGCGGATCGGGTCGAAGGGGTCGTCCGGGTCAATGAGCGAAGCGAAGTAGGGCGTGATGTCCACGCGGAAGAGGTTCTTGGCTTCGAGGGCTTTCTTTTCGCTCTCGTTCAGGTCGAGCACGTTGACAAGCTCGCCGACGGTGTTGAGGCGGTTGGACATCTGCCAGCGCCAGTCGTTCCACTTTTCGTCAGGGACATCGGCGTAAAACTTGGCGCGGCGGGAGGGGGTGGTCATGGGTGTGTCTCCTTATCAATCAATGGTGATTAGTAATTAGTTATTGGTTATTGGAGATTGAAAGGAGAGGCGGGTCGTGGTCGGGGCGGAAGAAGCCGGCGGTAGGAGCATCGAGGCGCTCGCGAATACGCAACGCGCGCGCCAGGCTGGTTCCTTCAGAGTTGAGAGTTGAGCAAGGCAGACTCATCATTCGCGATTGTAGCGCGGATTGAGAGGTGATACAAGAGTTGAGCCTTAATTTTTTCGTGTTACAATCGAAATCGGAGGCTGAGATGCCATCGCTGTTTCCGGGAATGGATCCATATCTTGAGGGGTCAGAGTGGCCTTCGTTCCACGTCAACCTGGGGGTCGAGATCGCGCGGCAACTGTCGCCCAAGGTTCAGCCCAGGTATTTTGCCCTTCCGCACCGACGCAATGTGCTTGACAGCGAAGAGGTGTCGCTGACGGAAACTGAAGACATCTATCCTGATGCCGCCGTCGTCGAAGCCAAACGAGTTGCTGAACAACGAGTGACGGCCCTCGCCTCCGCCTCCGCCGCCACCCCCGCGCCGTTGACGCTGACCACCATTGTGCCGGTGCGCTTGCCGCTGGTGTGGGTAGAAATCCGCGACGTGGCCGAACGGCGGCTGGTCACTGCCATCGAAATCCTCTCACCTGTCAACAAGCATGGCAAAGGCCGCCAGGATTATCTTGCCAAACGGGAGCGGATCCTGGTCAGCACCACCCACTTATTAGAAATTGACTTGCTCCGCAGAGGGCAACGCCTCCCGATGCGCGAAGCACTGCCGCCTGCCGCTTACTTCGTGTTCCTCAGCCGGGCCGGGAGACGCCCGAAGACGGGGGTGTGGCCGATTGCCCTGAGCGACGCCTTGCCAACGGTACCAGTGCCGCTCCTGCCAGAGGATGCCGACGTGACGCTTGACTTGCAATCGGCTCTTAGTCGTGTTTATGATGATTTCGCCTATCACCATATTCTCGATTATGGCAAACCGCCAGACGTCCCGTTGAAGGGCAAGGATGCAGAATGGGCGGCGAACGTTATCCAGCAGGCAAAGTCACGCGCCTGATTGGAACAAAACTCCCGAAGCGGCGGCTTCGGGAGTTTTTATGAACCCATTCGTAATTCTATTACGACAACGCTCCCCACACCTCCAGCTTCGTCCGCACCCGGCGGATGACCTCGTCGGTGAACTCGGTAGTAGCGGCGTGGCCGCCCAGGTCGGCGGTGCCGCGGCCCTCGTAGACCGCCTCGAAAACGGATTCGTAGATGGCCCGCGAGGCGTTGTCGGCGTCGGGCGTTTTGAAGTAGGTGAGGAGCGCGGCCCCGGCCAGGATCATGGCCATTGGGTTGGCGACGTTCTTGCCTTGCAGGTTGGGCGCCGTGCCGTGCGGCGCTTCAGCCATCACCGTCTTCACCTGGGTGGCGGTTTCGTCAAAACCCAATACCAGCGACTCCGAACCGGCGATTGAGCCGAACATTTGCAAGACCATGTCCGAGATGCAGTCTCCGTCGCGGTTGAGGGTGGGGATGACCAGCGCTTCGCCGTCGTTGCGCAAAAGCAAGGCGTAAGTGGCGTCAATCAACTGCGGGTCGTAGCGCACTTTGGCATGGCGCTTGGCGGCGGCGTCCATCTCCTCTTTGAACATGCCTTCGTACACCGGGCTGACGGTGTACTTGGGGCCGCCGAACACTTTGGCTCCGTTGCGCCCGGCGTATTGAAACGCAAACTCGGCCACCGCCCGGCAGGTGGCGCGGCTGATGTGCTCGGTGCGGTAGGCGACTTCGTCGCCGCCGGAGGTGGCCTCACGCCACTCTTTTGCGCCGTAGGCATCGTCCACGGCCATGCGGACGATGGCGATGGGCGAGTGAACGCCGCCGATGGGGCGCACGCGCGGGATGCGCCGCCCGGTGCGCAGAATCACCTTGCCGTCAATTTCCTCTCGCAAAATGGCATTGGGGCTTCCCACGTCGCCTTTGGTTTCGGGGGTGACGGTGGCCGCCTTGAGGCCGAGGCCGCTCTGGCGCATGGCGGCGGCCGCCTCGTGGACGATGGCGTTGTTAGTCGCCCGCCGCTTTTCGAGCGAGAGATCGAAACGCTCGAACCGGGTTGGCACGCCGGTCACGGCAGAGTCGAGCACGCGCAGAGATTCTTCGAGCAGTTCCTGCCCGGTTTGATCACCCTCGAGGACGATAATTGTTTTTTCGGTCATTTGATTGGCTTCCAGAGAATGTGGAGGTGAGAGGCAATGCCAGGGGCGAATTGGCAATTCGCCCTACAATAAAGGCAGGTCAGGTGAGCTTCTTGATAATGTCGCCTAAACCTTGAATGCTGACCGGTTTGCGCAAGAAGACGTTGGCCCCGGTTTTCTTGGATTTTTCTTCAGCGTGAGGATCGGCGGTGGCCGAGACAACGACGATGGGCAAACTGGCCGTGGCCGGGTTGGCGCGCATCCGGCGCATGACTTCGTAGCCGTCGGCGTCGGGCATCATCAAGTCGAGCACCACCGCATTCGGCGCGCCGGCTTGCATTTTCTTGAAGGCCTCCGAGGCCGAGAGAGCAAAGTCGGTTTCAAATCCAAGCAGTTTGAGGCCGGTGGCCAGCATCTTGCAAGTATCAACTTCGTCGTCAATCACTAAAACTTTTTTGGGCATACTGTGACTCCAGCGTACGCCTATTTTACTCCGAGTCAGAGATAGCGGCGTGGGAATCTATAACCAGTGATTCGTAAATGGTTTGAAACACGCTGGCAACATTATTGACCAAACCCGCGCGGGCAAGATAGGTTTGGGTGAAGACCACGCCTTCGCGAAGTTGCGTAATCGCCAAACCCTTCATTGCCAGAGCAGGTTGATCAGGAGTCGGCAGTTGATCGTAAGCAAAACCGGCAGACCAGTAATCGGCCAGTGAGATCGAGGCCGGTTGCAGAGCGAATCCGGGCAGATCGCCCCAGGCGGCTCGCAGGTCGGACTCGGCGCGGGCGGAGAGGCTGTTTCCCGCCGCTGAGCCGGCGGCCACGAAGTTGACGCCGAAGAACGCCGAGTCGTCGGGCGCGGTGAAGAGGGCCGCGTCTTCCGATTCGTCAATCTGCCATCCCTCAGGATAAAGCGTGCTGAACGCGCCGGATGGATGATGATAAGGTTCGGCGGCGAGGGCGATGGTGAAAGCGTTGGCCAGGGCGGCAGATGTGGAAACCCGCCACCCGGCGAAAGGCTCTGGCAGTTCGCGCGGCCCAGCGTCTTCGGTTTGAGTTTGGGCGAAGATGAGGATGAGCAAGCCCGACCCGACCAGGACGGCGGCGAACAAGATGGCGATCTGCCTGGCTCGGTTGGGTTGATTCATAGCAAATGTAGGTAACTACTCAGGCTGGCGGTTGAAACCGCGCCCGCTTCGCGTGTTGCCGCGATTTCAATCGCCAGGCGTAGAGGCCCGAGTAGTTACAAATGCAGAGCAAATTGCCAATTTGCTCTAGGCGGCGGTGGTGGCGGCGCGAATGGCAACACCGGCCAGGAACAGGCAGATGAGGCCGTAAATGGCGGCCTCGCGGCGCGTGCCTTTGCCCCGCGTGAAGGCGAAGGCCGCCGGGATGGTGATGACGGCCAGCACGCCGTAGAGCAGGTGCACAACACGGTCAGGCCGCAAGCCTTGCGCCCACATGGTCACCCCCAGTAAGGCTTCGACGATAAAAATGATCTCGTTGATGGCGAGCGCGCCCCAGAAGTTCGGGTCGAGGTCGCGCTTGCGAAAGGCAAGGTAGAGCGCCCACAAGCCAACGGCGGCAGAATACAACATGCCGGTGTTGGCCAGGCGGCTGTGAATCAACAAAAGGCTCATGATGCTCCCAACAAGACCGGCTGTAGCGCGAATTGCCAATTCGCGCCACAGACTCGGGTCCAGCACTCAACAAAAAACCGGCTGGAGTCTCATCCTGCCGGTTAGGTGCGCCCTCGGGGCGACTCGAACGCCCGGCCCTTTGCTCCGCAAGCAAATGCTCTATCCACTGAGCTACGAGGGCACTGGCCGCATTTTATCACGGCGAGGACGAAGTATCAAGGCGAGGCTTCGGCGCTGACGATGACCAACACGTCGGTGTATTCGGCCAGCGACCGCCCCTCGGCGGCGGCCTGGTTGGCCGGAACAGTTCCCGTGATTTCATACGACTCGCCGTCGTTCAACGGCCCGCGCCCGCCCAGGTTGGACACAAACAACAACACGCCGTCGTTGGCAAAGAAGGCGACGTTTTGATAGGGGATGGCGACCCGCCCGCCGGTGTCGTTCGTGATCGTGGACTGATAAGCATAACCCGACTGGCTGACCGTGACCGTCGGCGTGTCCACGTCCAGCGCCAGGGGATAACCCGCCTGCCCCGGTTGAACGGTGACGGGCGTGCCGACCGCGTGCGCCTGCACTGTAGCCCAGTTGACGATGATGGGATCGTTAGCGGGAATGATGGCAGTCGCGCCGGGGCGGGCATCGTCGGGCGGCAGGTACAGGCTGACCGGCTTGGCCTCCCCCACCCTGGCTCCGGACGCGTTGGTGAACACCAGGCTTACGTCTTTGAGCGGTTGCTCGGTCAGGTTGCCGATGTCGGCCATCAAAATGTAACCGTCCGACACTTGAACGCGCTGAATCTGGGCTATTGACAATTCAACCTGGTTCGTCAAGTCCTTCAACGGTTCAGGCGTAGCCGTTTCGGTGGGCGGGTTTTGCGGCGTGAGGAGCAGGTTGGGATTGTCATCAAACGTCGGCGTTGCACCCGGCACGGGCGTGTCGCCAGGCAGTGAGGTTGCCGAAGGTTGATCGACAACAGATTGGGTCGGCGGGAGCGTGGCCGGCGGTTGGGACACTGCGGAAGTAGCCGTTACGATAGCGGGCTGGGTCGGGCCGCCGCCGGCGACCCCTACCGTTGGCGACGGTTGACCTTCCACGGTCGGGGCCAACGCCAGCGTTGGAGACTGGGCAACCGGAGCGGCCACGGCCGCCGTCGCCGCCGGTGCGCCGGAGTCAGCAGTTCCAGCGGGTTGGGTGGAAGCAACAGCCACGGACGTTGCTGGAGCGAAAGTGCTATAGAACGCGCTGAAGAGCAGAGCGCCCATGCCGCCGACGACGAACAACGCCGCCAGCCCAACGAGAATAGCAACTTGTTTGTCAGATGAACGCATAAGTAAACCACAGAGACACGGAGAGCGCAGAGTCTTTCAACTCCACGAACCCCGTGTCTCTGCGGCAATCAGAGACCTGCCGGGTCTTGCGAAGCACCCCGGAATGAAGTGCAAGGGCAGAGACCCGGCAGGTCTGACTGGCAAAGGAACTCCGCCTGCCTGCACTACGGCCTGTCTAATCCATAGAACGTGCCGTTTCGACTCGGGACGTACAGCTTGCCATCATTGCCCACAATGATACCACCGGCCATCGTCCCCTGTGTCGCCAGCTTCTTGGCAAATACCATCGGATAGCCAAAGCGATAGAAAGCGCGCAGATAACCGGTGCTGTCCAGGACGTAACTCCAGCCGTTGGCGTCTATCACTGGCGAAGTGTTGCCCAACGTTCCGACGAATGACCAATACACCAAGTTCACCCACGTGCCGCCGCCGGCGTTGTTCCACAGGATACGATAGAGGCGATTGCCGACGGTGAAGACGACGATGTCGTATCCCAGATAGGTGTCGGTTTGTACTGCCGGAGCCACGCCATCGCCGATGGCGCCCACCGCGCCGCCATAAGCCAACTGCGGAATTTGTGCGCCGCCGGCCGTGTTGAGCCGGTAGAGGTCGCCAATGCTGTTAAGTATCCACAAATTGTTGTTGAGACTGTCGTTGTTGAGGAAGATCACCGGTGTGGTGTTGACTGTTCCGGTCGTGCCAATCTGGATGCCGCTCTCCCAGCCAGCGATGGGCGCGCCTGTCGTCCCGTCGAAGGCGTAGACCTTGTTAGCCGATCCGATAAAAACGCGGTTGTTCGTCACATCCAGCGCCGGCGACGATGCGCCCGTGCCAGCGCCCAGCGTCCGGCTCCAGCGGCGCGTGCCGTTCCAGTACACGGCGTGCAGGATGTCGTTCGGAACGGCATCCTCGACGACGTAGATCGTGCCATCCAGGCCGATGAGGGGCGACGACTTGGAGATGTCGCCGCCGAGGTCAATGCGCCAGACCATCGTCATGTCGGTAAAGTCTGTCTGAGTTTGATTCGCATCCAGAGCGTACAGGAAACCATCCTTCGCGCCGACGATGACCCATACCGTGTCGTCGTCGCAATGGGCAAGGTTGCTTGGACAGTTGGTAGTGTTGTTGTCGTCGCGCAGCAGTAAAGCAGGTGACGCGCCGCCGCTGGGGTTGCCCGCCACGCCCAGGTCAAATCCGCCGCGCCAGTTCCCAAAGGCCGTGCGCCTGAACACCCACTGGGCGCTGGTGTAGTACAACATACCGCTTGGATTGTTGGTCGTCGGCGCGCTCAACACTGCCGTGCGCGGGGGCATGTAGAGTGCGCCCAAAGCCCGCGTCCATTTCACTACTGGCGTGCGATGGCCTGCGCCCACAGTATTGCGCCCGGTGTGGGCCGCGTCGTGCTGGAACATCGGCCACTGGCCTTCGGTGTACAGGCGGCAGTCGGCGCAGGCGGTTGGCACTGCCGGGCCGAAGCGCCGCAGGTTATCATCCATCGAAGGCACGTACAGGTAGCCGTTGGCGCCCATCGCCAGCGCGCCGGCAACACTGCTGGCCGCCGTGCCAGCGCCAATCTTCTTGGGCCAGCCGAGGCCGGTGACCGGGTCGTAGGCAGGTGTGAGGACGGCCATCGTCGTGCCGTTCACACCATAGAGGAAGCCATCGCCGCCGCCGATGAAGACGTTGCCCGCATTGTCAACTAGCGGCGTGGAGTTGGCGAAGTTGGTTGCCAGCACGCCGATGGTGAGTGGCGCAGAGAGCACACCGCCGTTGAGGTTGTAGCGATACAACTTGTTGCCGACGGCGAAGAAGAGGTAGTCGTCCGCGCCAGCGGCGTCGTACCGGGCCATCGAAGCCGAGCCAACCGTGCCGACGATACTGCTGACCAGCGGCAGGGGCGTCACCGCCCCGCCCGTCACCGGAATCTTGTACAGCCTGGCCGCGCTGGTGAGCACGTACACATCGTTGCCAATTACCATCGGCGCTGAGGTGATGGGGCCGCCCAAGTTGCGCGACCAGATAACACCTCCGGTGTTGGCATTGACGGCGTACAACTTGTCCGCGCCGACAAACACCCGGTCTGGCGCTCCGTCGTAGAAGGCGGGCGACGAACTGCCGTTGCCTGCGCCGAGCGGCGTGCTCCAGGCAATCGCCCCGCTCCACTGGTTGAGGGCGTGCAGGCGATCTACAGCCGCATCTTCCACTACATACACCATGCCGTTGCGTCCGGCCAGCGGCGAGGCCTTGGAGGCGTCACCACCAACGTCCTTCGCCCACCAGGGATTGTCGCCCCAGCCCCAGAACGGGCCATCCGGGCACCAAATCAGCGGACAGAACCATGCGCCGTAAATGCGCACCAAGCCGTTCTTGTCGGCCACGAATACCCGCAATTCATCGTCACTGGGATCACCCGGAGTATTCTGCGGGTCTAAGCGGATGACGGCTGGAGACGAATAGCCAGACACGCCGCTGGTTGCGCCCAGATCCCATTGCTTGGCGATCAGGTGCGTGCGCACGTCGAGCGCGTACAGGTATCGGCCAGCCACGTAGAAGGCAACACCATCGGGGTAAGAGTTGTTATTCCACGGCTGGTTGAGTTCGCCGATCACTGGCGAGCGGACATCGCCCGCGCCTAACACCGCCCACTGTTCCACCGGGTTGGCAGGCAAGGTTGAGGCCGCCGCGCCCTGGTGCTGGTTGGTGCGCTGGAAGAGCGGCCACTGGCCGTTGGCGGCAGTGTCCGGCGAGGCCGAGTCGCCGCCGCCATGCTCGTAGACGTGCAGTTTACCATCCTGCGACGGCCAAGCTATAGTCCAAGGGGAAATAAAAGCGCCAGCCCCGGCCATACTGCCGCCCGAAGGAGCACTGACCCAGGCGACATTGTGCACCCAATCATGCCACTCTACTACGTAGAACTTATTGTCGGTGGAACCGATATAGATTACACCGTCGCCGGCCAGCGGCGAAGAATCGCCTAGATCGCCGCCCAGCACCACCGAACGCAGTTGGCCATCGTTGTTGGGGTCGGCGTAGAAGTATTGATAGAGGGTGTTGCCCACGCCAAAGAGGATGCGGATGTTGAAGCCAGCCGTGCACGGATCGGAGTTGTCATTGCAGTAGGCGATGGCAAACGGGGCCGCCGATTTGCCCACGCCAGGCACATCAACCAACACCTGGTAGTTCGTGTTGTTGATCACGCGCACCAGTTCAGCATCCTTCGTCACCACATAGTAAGCGTCAAAACTGCTGGCGTCGTAATAGCGTATCATCGGGGCGCCGTTCGTCACGCCGATGTCAACGTAGGCGGCAGTCCAACCGGCAGGCATCGTGCCATCGGTCAGCTTGAAGGCATACAGGCCAAGCCCGCCGCCCACCAGCACCACGTCGTCAGATGGATCGCCAACTGTCGTCATATCATCAATCACCGGCGAAGATGTGCCATCGGAATTGCCGATGAGCTTCGACCACACCACCGTGCCTTTGAAGTCCACCGCGATCAGCCGGTCGCTGGCCGGGGCAACATTGTCTTCAACCACCAGGATGTAGCCCTGATCGGAGATGGCCGGTGAGGCTTTCGAGATGTTGTTGCCAACATCAACCTTCCACAGCAGGTCGCCGTTGGAAGCCAACACCGCATGCAAAGCGCCGTCTGCGCCGCCGACGAATATGACAATCTGATCCCAGGATTGGCGGCTGGTGTCCTTGCCAAGCGCAGGCGAGCCATAAGCGCCTGCCGTCACCGCCACGCCCAGGTTATATTTCTTCTCAACGCCGTTGTTCCACCAGATCGGCGAGTCATTCCAGCGGTCGCGGGCCATCAAATACTGCCCGGCCACAAAGAAGATTCGGTTGTTCTGATCATCTGCGACTGGCGGGCGAACGGGGCCAGCGCCGGTGTTGTACAGCCGCGACTCGCGAACGTTCTGCCCACCGGCGCCGAAGAAACCGGGATGGTGATTACCGGTGCGCTGGAACATCGGCCACTGCACATCCGCCAAACTACACGTGGCGCACAACCCCTCCGGCGTGCCGAAGGCATACAGGTTGTCGTCCGCCGACGGCCAGAGCAAAACGCCGCCAAAGGGGCTGTGGGTGACTGCGCCCACATTTGCCATTGAGCCGGTTGCGGTGAAGACCACCATCAACTGCCCGGCAGCGGGAGGCGTGCTGGCGTCGCGCACCAACCGCCAAAGTTTGTTATCGCTCGTGCCCGCAAAGACATTCCCTGCGCCGTCTACAACCGGGGTACTGTTAGCTGTAAGACCGCTCAATGTAAAGGAAACTGTTGTGCTGTCATTTGTCTTGTGGCGGTATAACTTCCCACCCAACGTCCAATAGATGTATTTATTGGCGCCACCGCCGTCGTAAGCCAGCGAGCCGGAGCCAACGCCAACCGGAGCATCGTATACCAGCACTGCACCACCTAAGCCGCTCGTCGGCACGCGGTACAGGTCGCCCAAACTGTTGAGCGCGTACACGTTGCCGCCAGCAATGAGCGGCGCGCCGGGCACAGTGCCTGCGCCGAGCGCGTAACTACCTGTCGCCCACCCTGAACAAGCCGCGCCGCTCTGGCTGAAGCCATACAGCTTATCGCCGCCGACGAAGATGCAGTCGCTGGCGCTGTTGTAAGCAGGCGATGACGTGCCAGTCGCCGCGCCGATGTTTTGCGTCCAACGCACTGAACCGGCGTGCGAAACAGCAATCAGGCGATCAATCGCCGCATCTTCAACTACGTACACTGTGCCATCGTCGCCGATGACGGGCGAGGCCCTGGAGATGTCGCCGCCGACGTCGGTCTTCCAGAAGTCGTAGCCCCAGCGGGTGTTCACGGCGCGCAGTACGCCATCTTTGCCACCTACATAAACCATACCCTCCCAGAATCCAGGCGCAGTATTGTTGCTATTAGTCACTGCCGGGGCCGCAAACCCGACCGGCGTGCCCGCTGTACCCAGGTCGTACGACCACATCACCGCCCGCGTCGCCAGGTCGAGCGCGCGCAAGTAGCGCCCGGTGACGAAGTAGCTAATGCCTTGCGGGAACTCGACACCCGGCGTGCCAGTGTCCCAATCCCAGTTGTACTCGCCGACCACTGGCGGGAAGACATCGCCGCCCGGCGCGCGTTGCCACAGCAGAGACGGGTTAGCCCCAACGGTGAAGCCGCCAGCGCCGGTGTTGGCCTGGTTCCGCTGGAACAGCGGCCAGTCGGAGCCGGGCTCGGCCACACAGTCCGGGCAACCGCCCGGCAGAGCGCCGTAAGCCCGCAAGTTATCATCCGATGATGGCACGTACAGCCAGCCATCGTTTGGCGAGATGGCAAAGCCGACCGCCGTGCTGATGCCTGCAACTTTGGGCCAGCCAGCCAGCGCCGCCATCGTATTGCCATTCACGCCATACACTTTACCGTCAGCCGAGCCGACGAAGACATTGCCGCTGGTGTCCACCACCGGCGAAGCGTCGGCCATGTTGCCGCCAAGAGGCAAAGGCGTTGCGAAGAAGTCGGTTGATTCGGCGCGATACAACTTGCCGTCGCTGTTGGTCCAGAAAATGAAGTAGTCGGAGCCGGCGTAGGCGCGCGCCGCCAACCCGCCGGCGGCGTGAGTCACACCAGCCGCCGCATCCTGGGCAATCGTCGGCACACCCACGCCAGGATCGATTCGATACAAATCGCCCTGGCTGTTGACGGCGTAGACTGTCCAGCCATGCGTCGTCGTGTTGATGATCAGCGGAGTGCTGGGCACAGTCGCCCCTGCCCCAAGAGTGGCCGGCCACTTGATACCACCCCAGATCGTCACCGCATACAACTTGTCTGCGCCGACGAGGATCAGGTCATCTTCGGTGTTGAACGTGGCGAAGTTGGCGTAAGTGGGCGAAGACGTACCAGCGCCCGCGCCGAGGTTGATGGCCCACTTCTGCGAACAGTCGGGGTTGACGGCGATCAAGCGATCAACCGCCACATCATCCACAAAGTAGATCGTGCCATCCGCGCCGATGACAGGCGAAGCCTTGCTCAGGTCTGTGCCAAGCTTGGCCGACTTGCAGACGGCTTGCGCGCCCCACGTAGTGGAGTCATTAGGGTCATAGGGCAACCAGTCGTTGTCCATCCCATCTAACTTGTACACATACCCGTCTCCACTGCCCACGTATACAAATAGTGTATCGTCGCTCGTGTCGCCGACGGTACCGCTGTTGTTATAGTCCGTAACAGCGGGGGCGCCCGGGCCTTTAGCCGCCCCGGCCGTTCCCAGGTCGAACTTCCATTGTATCCACTCACCGCTCCATGACCACGTAGCACCACCGTCGCCCGCGCCCCTATCCGGATCCACGCCGTATACGTATTGACCGGCCTTGACGAAGACCAGGCCGCGCCCCCATGCGTCATTCGGCGGCCCAACAACTACTGAGCGCACATCTGCGCCCAAAGGATCCGTCCACATCAAACTAGCGCTAGTGCTCACTGTTGCCGGGCTGACGCCCGTGCGCTCGGGCACGTTCTGGAAGAGCGGCCATGAGTTGATCACATCGCCCACACAGGTGGCCGTGCCAGTGGTACAGGCGGCAGGGCCGGGTGGCACAGCGCCCAGTTTGAGCTTGCCCGCACCCCACAAATTATCTTTGCCGGGAGTTGGGTCGCCGGGATCGTTCTCGGCGGCGTTCTCCAGGAATGTGCGAATGTCATTGGGCGAGTAGTAGGGGAAGGCTTGCAGAACCAGCGCCGCCGCCCCGGCCACGTGCGGGGCCGCGCCCGAGGTGCCGCAGAAGCCGTTTGGATACCCGGTGGAACCATCGGCCATGCTTGTCGTCGTGCAGTCCGGCCCGGCGATGTCGGGCTTGACGGCTTCACTGCCGTTTGGCTTGTCGCCGCCTGCCCCGTTGACCGGGCCTCGGGAACTGTACGCTTCCAGTGAGCCGTCCAGCCATTCATAGGCGCCGACGGTGAAGGCATTCGGAGAATCTGCCGGAGCGAGGATGGTGCTGGCCGACGACATGAACACCAGGTTCCAACCGCCAAACCATTCAAAGTAGCTGGGGTCGGGGCCGCCCGACACACCGCCAGCCATGTTTTTGATGGCGATGCCCACCGGGTAACTGCCGGTGGGGCAGTAAAAGCCAAATTCATAGGGCCAGGGATAACCATCTCGTTGACGATTATCGGCCGAATTAACCAGCACCCAATTCGTGCCGGCTCCGCCTGAGCGGTCTTCGTAAGCTTCAACCCGGAAGTCAACGCCAGGCGCAACGTCTCCCCAATCGTTCCAGGTCAAGCTGCCCAGGCCCCAGCAATAGTTGGGAGGCAGAGGGCCGGGGATGGTCGTGAGTTGGTTATAAGTAGTGATGCCGGGGCCAGGGTCCCAGTCGTGGTAACCGCCGGAGTTTCTAAACTCATCCTGATAGTGGCGCTGGGCGCTGTTGCCCGCCGAAGCCACGTAGAGAATGCCGGCGTTGGTCACGTGAGTGACCGAATCCTGGAGCAGGCCGGTGCCGTCGCCCGGGGTGTAGTTCGTCCAGCCTATCGAAGCGTTGATGACTTTCACGCCTTGGCCGATCAGCCAGTTCATTGCCTCGGCAAACTCGACGTCGGTGCTGATGTTGACCAACCACATCTCCACGCCCGGGGCCATGTCGTAAACGATCTGCGCCACCTGTGTGCCGTGATTGGTAGGAAAGGACGGGTTGCCGATGATACTGCCGTCGGCGCGGAAGGAGCGCGTATGCACCATCGTGGCTGGCGGCAATTCCGTGCCGAGCAAAGCCGCATAGCCGTTGAAGCCACCGTCTAAAATGGCAACTTTGACGCCTCGGCCCTTGAGCCCCTCATCGTGCCAGATATTGGCTCCTGAAGTGCTAACTCCCTCGGAGTTATAAACGACGGCCAATTCTTCGGCATAAGCCGGGAGCCTCACCCCGGCAAAAACCCCGCTGGCGGCCAATGCTTCCAGGTGCTGGATCGGAATGCTGATCTGCACGTTGTTCCCAAACTCGGCTTCGAGGAGGCCGCTGAAGGTAGCGACCAGGTCACGGGCCTCGTTCGCAGTTCTGCCGGGGGCCAGCATGGCGGCCACTTGCACGCTCTCGTTGTTGTTTTGCATCGAAAGCGTGAGGCCATAAGCCTCGGCAAACTGGGCCGCCGCCGCAACGCCGCCATCCTGGTAGCTCTGGGCCAGCCGGTTAAGCTCACTGCTCAAGCGCGGATCGCCTTGCATCGGCTCCGGCGGGGGCGGGGTATCAGTTGGAGGAACTGGAGTTTCGGTGGGAGCCGGTGTAGCCGGTTCGGCGGTGGAGGCCGCCGTCTCGGTGGGAACCGCCGTTTCAACAGGCGGCGGTGTCTCCGTCGGAGTCTCTGTGCCTCCCGACTGGGCAAACGCCAGTCCGCCGGGGAATAACAGGCTGACGATGACCAGAACGTTTAACAGGTAATGGAAGCGTGAAGCAAGTTTCCTGGACATTGTAGCTCCTCTGTGGCACTGCCACCGGTATTGAATTTGGGGTTAACGCGGATAAAACCTAGCTTAGAGCAGATTCCTAATTGGTTTACGGTGCCAGACCTGTCAGGTCTTAATCGGATCGCCGGTGTTGCCAGCTATTTTGTGAGACCTGACAGGTCTTTCTCCATAAATCGAAAAGGAATTCGCTCTAGTATACGCCTCTTCGATGGCCGGGTAAATAGACTTAACTCACTTTGTCTTAGACATTTGTACTGAATTTGAGTACCACCTTCAAACAAAAAAAGAAGACGCCGGATGTTTGCAATTTAGACATCCGGCGTCTTCTTTGTCAACTTTATACTGCTAGCTTGTTACGGCTTGCCCACCTTATAGAACGTGTTGTTGCGGCTGGGCACGTACACCCCGGCCGTGCCGTTCGTGCCGTTGCCGATGATGGGGCCGCCCGCTATCGTGCCTTGCGTAGCCACCTTCTTGGCGAAGACGGCAAAGAACGAGTAGCGGTAGTGCGCCCGCAGGTAGCCCAGGCTGTCGAGCGTGTACGTCCAACCGTTGGCGTCAATCACCGGCGAGGCGTTGCCCAGCGTGCCAGCATAGGAAGGCGGCATCGGGAAGGTCGGATTGTTTACCAGGGCGTTGCCTACGGTATCCCACACCACACGGTAGAGGCGGGTTCCGGCAGTGAAGGCGATGATGTCGAAGGTGGTATTGTACGGATCCCTCTGGATGGCCGGGGCTACGCCCGCGCCCACAGCGCCCACACCGGTCACCATCGGTTGGGTACCGGCCACCGCAAGGTTGCCATCTTGCGGCACGCCAGTGGCCGGGTCAATGCGGTAGAGCGTGCCCGCACTGCTCAATGCCCATAGGTCTTGGCCGTCCTGATCCAGCACCAGGGTGTTGTTGAAGATACCTGCTAGCATTGTCGGCGGCCAGGCCGGAGCGTTGGTGGTCGTGTCGAAGGCAAAGACCTTGTTGGCCGAGCCGACGATCACATTCGTGTTAGTCACATCCAACAGCGGCGAGGACGCGCCCGTGCCAGCCGCCAGGTTTTGCGTCCACTTGCGCGTGCCGTCATAGTACACCGCGTGCAAGCGGTCGAGGGCCGCCGTGTCTTCGACGACGTAGATCGTGCCGTCGCCGTCAATGACCGGCGAGGCTTTCGAGATGTCCAGGCCCAGGTCAATGCGCCAGACCATCGCGCTGGTGTTCGCGTTGAGGGCGTAGAGGAAGCCGTCTTTCGCGCCGACGATGACGTAGACTGTATCGTCAGCGCAGGTGGCCGGAGTTGTACAGCCGTTATTGGTAGGCCCATCATCGCGCAACAACAACGCCGGAGACGCGCCGCCGCCCGGGTTGCCCAACAGGCTGAGGTCGAACCGCCACACTTCATTGTTGGCGGTCGGCGAAGCCGGAGCCGCATTGCGAGCAATGACGTACTGCCCGCTGGTGTAATACAGTAAACCACCAGCGTAGGTCGTTGTCACCGGGCCAAGCACCGGCGTGCGTTGCGGGGCCAAAGTGGTGGTGGTAGACTTCGACCAGAGGGTGATGGGCGCGCGGTGGCCGGCACCGTTGGGGTTGCGCCCGCTGTGTTTCACATCATACTGGAACATCGGCCACTGGGCTGCCGTGTACAGGTCGCAGTCCGGGCAGTCCACTGCCGGGTTGGGCGCAGGGCCGAAGCGGCGCAGGTTGTCGTCCAGCGACGGCACGTACAGCAAACCGTTGCCGTCCATCGCCAGCGAACCGGCGGCGCCGCTGGCCGCCGTGCCTACGCCGATCTTCTTGGGCCAGCCATTCCCGTCTACGGCAGTGTAAGCTGGCGTGAGAACTGTCATGGGTGTTGTCATGCCATTCACGCCATACAAGAAGCCATCCGCGCCGCCGATGAAGACGTTGCCATCGCTGTCCACCAGCGGGGTGGAGTTGGTGAAGTTGGTTGGTAAAGTTCCAAGAGATCCCAGCCCGCTGGCGGGAGTGCCGGTCAGTGCTCCGCCATTCGTGTCGTAGCGCCATAGCCTGTTGGCAGAGCCAAAGAAGATGTAGTAGTCACTGCCAGCATAGTTGTAAGCCGCCATCGAGGCCGCGCCAACCGTGGTAAGGATTTGGGCGTCGGTGATCAATGGGGTCACAGAGTCGTCCAGCGCCGAAACGCGGAATAGGCGGGCCGTTGTCGTCAGCGCGTACACATCAGTACCAATAATCATCGGCGCCGAGTTGACCATGCCAGGCGCGGGAGTAGCCAGAGTAATGGCGGTCGGCACGCCGCCGTTCAGAGCATCCACTTTGTACAACTTATCCGCGCCGACGTAGATGACGCCGTCACCGCCGTCGTCGTAGAACGCCGGGGATGAATTGCCAGCGCTCGCGCCGAGAGCCTTGCTCCACAGGAGCGAACCGTTGGCGCGGTTGATGGCGTGCAATCGATCCGCGGCCAGGGTATCTTCCAGCACGTACACCAGGTCGTTGAAACCGGCCAAAACAGAGGCTTTAGAAGCATCAAGCCCCACATCCACTGACCAGCTTGGGTTTGTCACCCACTCATAGTCCGCGCCATTCCAGCGGAAGCCGTAGGCGCGGACCACGCCCAACTTGTCGGCCACAAACACCCAGTCTTCGCCGTTCCCGGCGTTGTCAACCGTGATCACTGCCGGGGACGAGTAGCCGCTGACGCCGCTCGCCGCGCCCAGGTCCCATTGTTTGGCAATGAGATGGGTCGCCACGTCGAGCGCGTAGAGGTAGCGCCCGGCCACAAAGTAGGCCACGCCATCCGGGTAGTTGGCCCATAAAGGAGCGTCGCCGATGACCGGCCCGCGAACATCGCCCCCCGCCAACACCGCCCACTGCTCAACCGGGTTGGGCGGTAACGCCACTCCTGCCGCGCCAGGATGTTCATGGCTGTACTGGAAGAGCGGCCACTGGCCTGTCGCCTGATTCAGTGAAGCGGGCGCGCCCGAACCATCGGTGAAGACCAACTGCTTGCCGTTCTGCGCCGGCCAGACGACGTGATCGGCGTCCATGAACGCGCCGGAACCGGCCAGGCTGGCGGTGTGGGTGTAAACTGCCGTGGCCGTGATAGGAAGCGTCGTCTGATTGACCGAGTAGAACTTCATATCGGTGGAGCCGATGTAGATGTGGCCGTTGCCGGCCAGGGGTGTCGAGTCGCCTAACACACCGCCCAGCGTCGCCGGAGTAGGTGCAGGAGTCACGGTCGCACCGTCGTAAGTCACTTTGTAGAGTTTGTTGCCCAGGCCAAAGAAGATGTCAATCGTTGTGCCATTGTCCACAATAAACGGGGCCGCCGATTTGCCTGTCTTGAGCAACAACCCATCGGCATCGCCCAGGTTTGTGAAAGTGAGGCCGTCGAAGGACACCCGCCACAGCACACCATCGCCGCTCACCACGTAGTAACCGTCGAGGGCAAGAATGGCGCTATCCAACACCACCGGCGAGCCGTTGGTTAACGAAGAGGCCGGCGCCACTACCCCATAGTTGACCGGGAAGTTCGTCACCGAATCGCCGTTGGTGATATTGAATGCATACAGGCCGCCACCACCGCCACCCACCAGCAAACCGCCGCCGACAACAACCGTATTGCCATTGATGGCCGGTGAGGACGTGCCATTGGAGTTGCCAATGGGTTTACGCCAGACCACCGTGCCGGTAGAGTCAAGTTCAATCAGGTTGTCATTGGCCGGGGCCACATTGTCTTCCACCACGAAGATGAAACCGCCAGCCGAGATGATGGGCGAGGCCTTCGAGATATTGTTGCCCACGTCGGTTGTCCAGATCGCGTTGCCGGTCGCCGCATCCACCGCATGTAAAACACCATCCGCGCCGCCGACATAGATAATAGTGTTCGAACCATCGGTCGTGCCCAGAACCGGCATGGCAAACGCGCCAGCGGTCACGGCGACGCCCAGGTTGTACTTCTTCTCAACGCCGCCCGGGGCCCAGTACGGTGTGTCGGCATTGGCGGAGCGGGCATACAGGTATTGCCCGGCCACAAAGAAGATGTGGTTGTTCGAGTCCACCACCGCCGGGCGATGCGCCCCGGCAACGGCGTAAGATCGTGTATTGCGGATGTTCGCGCCGCCGCCACTAAATTCGCTGGGCAAGCGGTCAGCTTCATCCTGGAAGGTCGGCCATTGCCCTGTCAGGTCGCAGGAGGGACAGTTGCCCTCCGGCATGCCAAAGGCATACAGCTTGTCGTCGAGTGACGGCCAGAGGAGGACGCCGTTGCCGTTGGGATCAACCGTGATTGCGCCCGCGCTGGCCATTGAGCCAAGGGCAGTGTAGATCAACGTCGCCGTGGTGTCGGCGCTCCCCACACTGTAAAGCTTGTTGTTGCCTGTGCCGACAAACACTGTGCCAGCATTGTCAACGACTGGTGTGCTGTTTGCCGTGAGCGTGCTACCGGTCAAGACAATGGATGTAGCAGATGCGCCAGAGATGTTCCAGCGATAGAGCTTGCCGCCCAGCGCCCAGTAGAGCAAGTTTGTGCCGTCGTAAGCCAGCGAGCCGGAGCCAGCGCCTGCCGGTGTGTTGTACAGCGGAGCTAGCGGGGCCGCCGGGGCAGTCAGGTCAATGACATAGAGATCGCCCAGGTTGTTCAGCGCGTACAAATTTGTGCCAACAAGCATGGGCGCGCTGGGCACAGTTGTCAAGGCTCCAAGGGCAATACCGCCCGTCCAGCTAGCAGAGCAGGCGTTGCCATTGGCGTCAAACGCATAAAGTTTATTGCCGCCGACGTAGACACATGTGCCATCATAGGCCGGGGACGAAGTGCCAGCCGCCGCGCCGATGTTAGCCGTCCACTTCATCGCACCCTCGTGAGTAACAGCGATGAGGCGATCCACTGCCGCATCTTCCACAACGTACACGATGCCGTTGTTGTCAATGAGTGGCGAAGCTTTTGAGATATCTGCGCCCACATCGGTGGCCCACAAGCGAGCGCCGGTCAGCGCGTTGGCGGCATGCAGAAAGCCATCTTTGCCGCCGACGTAGACAATGCCATCGCCGAATCCGGTTGCTGAACCCTGGTTCGCCAGAGCCGAGGCGGCAAAGCCGGTGGCTGTGCCAGCCACGCCTAAGTCGTATGACCAGATGACGTTGCGAGTATCAATGTCGAGCGCCCGCAGATAGCGCCCGGTGACAAAGTAGGTGATGCCCTGCGCATGGCCGGGCAGGCCGGTTTCGCCGACGATGGGCGGGAAGACATCGCCGCCGGGGGCGCGGTTCCACAACTGCACCGGGCTTGCGCCAACGGTGTAACTGCTGTTGCCATTACGATCCGTCAAGTGCTGGAACGTCGGCCACTCGGCTTCAGGATCAGTGTTGCAAAGCGGCAGGATCGTGCAAGCGTCAGGCAACGCGCCATACTTGCGCAAACGGTCATCGCTGGAGGGCACGTAGAGTTCACTGCCGAGGATGGCCAAGCCACCCGCGGTGCTGATTGCCGCAATCTTGGGCCAGACTTTGCCAGCGCCGTCCAGGTCTGCCATCGTGCCGCCGTTTATGCCATACACATTGCCGTTGGTGGAACCGACGAAGACGTTATTGGCGCTGTCCACCACTGGCGAGGCATCGGTGAGGTTGCCGCCAATGGTCAATGGGGGCGTGGGGGTTGTTATTGGGGTGGATGTATCGTGTTTATAGAGAACGGCCAGGTGGCCCCAGTAGATGAAGAAGTGAGCGCCGTTGTCGAACGCGGCCAGCGAGCCGGACGCGTGCGCTCCGGCGGGCGCATTGTAAGCTTGAGTGAGCGACGTGCCATCAATGGCATTGATCGAGTACAGATCGCCCAAGCTGTTGACAGCGTAAGCTTTCCATACACCGCCCGGATCAATGACAATGGGCGTGGTGGGAACACTCGCCACCTCAGCGCCCGTCTTGAGCAAGGCCGACCACTTGAGGCCGCCCCAGATGGTGAAGGCGTAGAGCTTGTCCGCGCCGACGAAGATCAGGTCGTCGTTGGTGTCGGCGCTCGCCGGGTTGGCCCAGTAAACAGGCGATGAAGTGCCAGCGCCCGCCCCGAGGTTGACGGCCCACCGCTGTGAACAGTCTGCCGGGTTGACGGCGATCAGGCGATCTATAGCGGCAGTGTCATCCACAAAATACACTGTGCCGTCCGCGCCGATCAACGGCGAGGCCTTGCTCAGATCGGTGCCAAGCTTGGCCGACTTGCACGCTTGCACGCCGTTAGAAGTAACGGACGTAGCCTCAATCTTGTAAACATAGCCGTCGCCACTGCCCACAAATACAGCGGGTGAACCGCCGTCGGTCAGGGCGGGCGCGCCGGGGCCTTTGGCCACGCCCAAGGCGCCGAGGTCGAACGTCCAGGTGGTGGTGCCGAAATCTTTGTTGAGGCCATACACGTAGCGCCCAGCTTTGACGTAAGCCAAAGCGCCGGAGCCGACGACGACCGAGCGCACGTCTGCCGTCAGCGCGGGCGAAGTCCACAACAGGGTGGCGGTCGTCGGCACTGCGCTCGCGCCAAGGCCGGTGCGAGAAGCTGTGTTTTGGAAGAGCGGCCAGCCAGCCGAGTTGATGCAGGTTGGGCAGGCCGCCGGGCCGGCCGGAGCCGCGCCGAGCGTCAGCTTGCCCCAGCCCCATTGATTATCTTTGCCAGCAGTAGGGTCTCCGGCATCGGCTTCAGCAGTGGTTTCGAGGAAACTGCGAAGTTGAGCATTGGTGCGTGTTGGGTCGGCTTGCAGAACCAACGCCGCCGCGCCGGCCACGTGCGGGGCCGCGGCTGAGGTACCGCAGAAGCCGTCGCCGTCAAAACCAAAAATGTCAACGCTTGTGGAAACACAAGCAGGACCAGTAATATCAGGTTTGACAGTTTCGCCGCCGGTAGGAGCACTGCCGCCTGCTCCGTTTACCGGCCCTTGTGAACTGGATGAATCAAAGGCACCAGTGAAATGATTGTACGCGCCAACCGTAAATGCGTTGGCCGCGTCTGCCGGGCTGAGGAGACTGCTGGTGGGGTTGTCTACTTGCCACGAATTCCAACCGTCGATGTACATTTCCAAGAAGTCACCACCAGCCGTATTGTTGTAGCGATGAACGACAATGGCAACTTTATAGTTTGGGTCGCCTATCTGAGGATAATCTTCATTCGTGTCTGAATCTGGGTTTGGTATAGGTGGAGCCGCTGGCACATCCACTTTAATCCGCTCGGTCGGCCAAGGGTAGCCGCCTGCTTGATCATTGGTGCTCGTTCCGACGATGCTCCAGGTTGCACCGTTATCGAAACTGCGCAACACGTAAAGATCATAGTCCTGGCCATTGGTGCCGGCCCAGTCGCTCCAAGCCAGGTTTATATCTACAAAGCACGAGGTGCCAAGATCACAACCGCTTTCCACTATGGTATTACCAATTTTAGTTACAGCGAATACAAAATTTGTAATATCATTGAAAACATCGCCTCCCGTCCATTGATGATAATCAGCGGCTGAGGCGCTAATGGCTGGAATAGTCGTCGAAAAATTGCTATAGGCCATTTGCATATGACCCACAGCCGAATTCCCGGCGGCGGCCACGTACAAAATTCCGGCGGTGTTCACCCGGTTGACGGCGTCCACCAGCGCATTGTTGATGCCGGTGATGCTGTCGCCATCGCCATCATCGTAGTTCGTCCAGCCGATGGAGGCATTGATGATGTCAACGTTCTGAGTGATCAACCAATCCATTGCTTCGACAAATTCAAGTTCGGTGCTGAAGTTCACCAGCCACAATTCAGCGTCGGGGGCCATGTCGTAAACAATCTCGGCCACCTGACGTCCGTCACTGACGATCTGCAAATTGCCGTCGGCGCGGAAAGACCGAGTGTGAATCCTGGTTGCGGGCGGCAGTTCGGTGCCATAAAGAGTCGTGTAACCCGGGAAGCCCTTGGCAAGGATAGCAACTTTCACGCCCTTGCCCGTCAGGCCCACTGCCTGCCAGTCATCGGCATTCGAGGCCACCTTGCCTTCGGTGAGGCAGGGCACTTGCGATGTAACTCCATCGGGTTTTTTACAGGTAAAGACTTCCAACGATGTCATCGTGCCTTCAGTAGTCACTGCTACTTCTTCAGCATACGCCGGCAGGCGCACCCCCAAAAACACGCCGCTGGCCGCCAACGCCTGCAAGTTGTTGAGCGGCATGCTGATCTGCACCATCGAGTCAATGTCCACTTCGACCACGCCGCCCAGGCTGGCGATCAGGTCGCGGGCCTCGTTGGCCGTCCGGCCCGGGGCCAGCATGGCCACCACCTGCGCGTTCTCGCCCGAGGCCTGAAGTGACAGGCCCTGGGCCTCGGCCACGCCGAGGGCCGCCGCCGCGCCGCCAACCTGATACGCTTCGGCCAGATCGTTCAGCGCACTGCTCAAGCGTGGATCGGCGTTGCCGTCACGAGACGGCGTCACCGGAGCCGGCTCTGTCGGCGCTGGCTCAGAGGTCGCCGCCTCGGCCGGAACTTCCGTCGGAGTCTCTGTCGGAGTCTCGGTCGCAGTGGCTTCCGGTATAGGCGTCTCGGTTGGGGCGGGGGTGTCGGTCGCGGTAGCGGCCGGCGTCTCCGTGCCGCCCTCCTGGGCCGCAACCAGCCCGACCGGCAGGAGCAGGCTGATGATAACCAGAAGGCTCAGGAGATGGCGCAGGCGTTGAATAAGAAGTTGGCGGTGCATGTTCGGGTGGCTCCTCGGCGGCAGCGCCGCCCTTATAATCAGCAGGCGGGGCCTCGCCGCGCCTCTGCAAATAGAATCACAACAAAATTAGAACTTTCCTGCGCCAAATTCTAGGCGGGGATTGTAAAGAAGCGGTCAAAAAACGAGCAAGGAGCTAACCGCCATTTGCGAGTAGTAGTAAAGCACCATAAGAAACAAGTTCTAACAGGTGCAATTCGCGCTGTGATGTCATATGATAATACCTTTCCAATAACATTGCATCCTGCCCGCACTTGAAAATTCCGAGCGGAGTCGAGGCTTTATACGGAGCACGCCCACAACTTGCGTTTTTGCCAACGCCAGTGTGCGCGCAAAGCATGTCAGCCAGTTCCGGT